>PVMK01114360.1_pt1 | contig 42685 bp, 36 predicted proteins | sample 1853481 | NCBI WGS metagenome assembly PVMK01 (sample SAMN08533507, study PRJNA380276) | Marine sediment metagenome, whole genome shotgun sequencing project.
ACCGGCATCTTAACTTGACCGCGCCCTTCACAGGCCCGTCATCGCCGCGTCCACCAGATCCAAGGAAATAGGGGTCGAACCGATATTGCCTATTAATTCGGTTCGACCCATATTCCTGCTTTTCCAAATAAGCCTGACACCTTTTCTAGCAGAACTGCCCGGAAACACCCTGGGGCGACGCACCTATGAACTTCGGTAAACTGGCTCCTGGAAACGTTCAGTTAAAGGAGCGTTAAAACAATGGGTTATAGTGATAAGTTTAGAAATGACATTAAAAAATGGGTTGCCAGGTTTTTGAGAGTGGTGTCACCTTTTTCGTGTAGGACATATTGAGAATATGTCAATTCTGACATATTATGGTATTTTCAAACGAACCCAAAGGATAAGCCGTTAGCCTGGTTGCAAGGGGAGCTAAAGTCCCCGCCGTTTTCTGAGGAAGCGCGAATTGGCGTTGGATTCCTGCTTCGATTAATACAGCGCGGCGAGTCTGTTGGAATGCCCCGATCCAGGCCTATGCCTTCCGTTGGGGCCAGGTGCCACGAGCTGTGAGTTCCCGACTCGAACGTAAGTTGGCGAATTATTTATCGAATTGACGCGGACGCTATTGTCATCATTGAGATATTTAGCAAGAAAACCGGAAAGACGCCAAAGTCAATTATCGAACTGTGTAAGAAACGACTAAAGGATTACGACAGTGCATAAGGCAAAGAAAGACAGATTGGCGAAAAAGGGTTGGAGATTCGGGTCTGCCGATGAGCTTCTCGGCCTTTCTCCTGAGGAATCAGCGTATATCGAGCTGAAACTAGACTTGAGCGAGAAGCTCAGGCAAAAAAGAATTCGAAAAAAACTCACTCAGGCCGATTTGGCTCAGTTGATCAGTTCCAGTCAGTCACGAGTTGCGAAAATGGAAGCGGGCGATCCGTCCGTTTCAGTCGATTTACTGGTCCGGTCTCTACTTGCGCTCGGTGTTTCCCGGAAGGAGCTCGGGCGCTCCATATCCTGACAAGTCAGAAAAAAAGGGGTCGAACCGAATTAACCGACAGTAATTTATTCGGTTCGACCCCTATTGTTCTCATCAACTGAGTCTGTCGGAACGACCGGTCTAGGTGTGGGCGAGCAGAATTTTCCTGATGATCCGACCGACAATCTTATCCTGCCCATCTTCCATGACGGTCGCCGAGAGCTGAATCCTGTCACCGGAAAAAAAGAACAGGCGAACTTCAACTGCCGGCGTATTTTCGCGCAGCGCATCGACCAGTGCCTGTCGGCTCAATTTTACAACACCTTCATCCCAGTCAATATCGAGGTAGAGTTCGTTAGCGTGTCCTTCGGAGACGAAGACTTTTGTACTAACGCTCGGTACATCTGCAAGTTGCTCGATTATGTTGGCGAATCTGGCCTGTTTATAGGACAAGTCCGCCTCTTCACCAATGCTAAGGCCGGTCTCGACTGCAACCAGCATACCAAGATACTCTTCAGCGGAAACCTTCATGCCACGTCCGATAGAGAGGTGATTCGGCGCACTATGCAGCCTGGCGTATCGAATCAGGTCCTCTCGACCCAATAATAGTCCGGCACTGTATGGTCCGCGTAGCCCTTTACCGCCTGAATAACAAATCAGATCGAATCCTTCACTGACTCCATCAATTACGTTGCTTGTGGGTGGCGTCGTTGTCGCCGCATCACAGAAACAGGGAATGCCAAGTTCCCTTGCCAGCACGATATAACGATCGGCGGGAATATCGTCGCCATTTCGTGTGGGCTTCAGGAAAAACATCATTGCCGTCTTGTTACTTACCACACGACGAACATCCTGTTCTGTTTCCACCTCAATAAGGACGGCACCTGGAACGGTGAGTGCCCTGTCATAGGTATAACGATGCTTTTTCTGAATCACGACTTCATTTTTCATGCCGGTCGTATCCGGTAACTGGCGCATTTTGTTTTCGTCATCCAGCGTCATGCACGCGGCCGTGCCAAGCACAATAGAGGCGGTTGCACCGGAAGTAACCATCGCTGCATCACTTCCAACCAAAGTAGCAATGCGCTTGCCTACCGCTGTGTGTAATTGCGCCATTTTTACTTTTCGGCTTACCGCATAACGCATCGCAGCAACAACTTCAGTGCGCATCCTCGCTCCGCCCAGTGCAGAGTAAGCACCTGCGGCGTTAATAATCGGCTTTACGCCCAGTTCTCTGAAATAATCTCTGCCGGATGCGCTCAGGATTGCCGCAGATTTCTCTGCGCGCACATCGACGCTGCCGAGGAAACTCAGCGGAAGCATGCCGGCCAGGCTCTTCAGGAATGTACGTCTTCTTGCCATGGTCTTGATGTCGAGTTACGCCATAACCTCAGGCGCTCATTAACAGTATCTCCTTCAATCTTGCGGTCACAATCTTCGCTTCGTCCTTGTTGAGCATCGCCGCAGTCAGATCAAGACGGCCATCCGACAAAAACAATGCCCTGATTTCGATCGCCGGTTCCCCATCTCGCAGCGCCTGCTTCACTTCTGTCACGGTGACTTTGTACTGCTGGGTATCCCAGTGAACACTAATGAATGGTTCACGCGCTTCGGCACTGGGTACATGTGATTGCGTCGTGACCCCAGGCAGCAACGACAGCTCACGACCCATTGCGCTGACGATGTCCAATTGTCGTTGATACTCAGATTTTTCATCAAACTTCAGGCTGGTCTCAACCGCGACCATCATGCCGAGATATTCCTCAGCTGACACCTTCATGCTTCTGCCATAAGCACGATGATTGGGGGAGCTGTTTTGCCGCGCATAACTAATCAGATCTTTCCGACCTAGCAAGAGTCCGGCGCTGTATGGACCACGTAAACCCTTGCCGCCTGAGTAACAAATAAGATCAAAACCCAGGTTTACTGTTTCGGCGATGCTCGCGACCGGCGGTACGGTCGTTGCAGCATCGCACATAATAGGTATATCGCTATCCCTGGCCAAGGCAATATATTCTCCGATTTCGAGCCTGACATTCTCCGGGCGGTTCTGCAGGTAGAACATCATTGCTGTTTTCGGATTGATGGCAGCACGAATGTCTTCGGCTGTTTCTACTTCGACCAGCGTAGCGCCGGGCGCCCTGATCGAACGATCGTAAAGATAACGCTGACTTTTCAGAATAATAACTTCTGTCGGCATCCCGGATGCATCTGGCAGTCGCTCCATTTTTTCCTCGTCACCCATGGTCATGCAGGCAGCGGTGCCAAGAATGATGGCGCTGGTGGCGCCAGACGTGACCATTGCAGCTTCGGCTTGCGTCAGTTCGGCTATACGCCTGCCAACTGCGTCATGCAAATCTGACATGCGAGCCTTGTTCCTGACTGCATAGTCCATCGCATCAACAACTTCGGGCCACATAACAGCACCGCCAAGTGATGAGTATGGTCCGACCGCATTGATGAATGGTCGAACCTTCAGATCAGAAAAATAGTCGGGTGTAACCGACTGTTCTACTTCAGCCGCGGCTGTCGCGGTCGATCCGAAATAACTGAACGGCGCAAGAGTGCTCAGCCCTGCAAGAAAATGGCGTCTGTTCGTTTTCATCAGTAACCGCTTTTTGAGTCCGGATGATGTGTGGTGAAAGAATAAACGATTTTTCGTTTACCGCAGTAGAACGCCCTTCACCTGTCATTCTCTGCGTAACGAATATGAGCGTCCGTTTCCAACACCGAAGGATACCTCGTCAGCGGCGCTTATTTGCGAGAAAAAGGGGTCGAACCGAATAAACCTACCGCAATTTATTCGGTTCGACCCCTTTTTTCGACCCCTTTTTTTTCTCGTTCAAATTGGCGTGCAGGGAACGGTGCCGGTATTCACTTAGTTTACTTGTTCATAGAAATAGCCCGCGGCGCCGCCGTCGCTCTCGGATTCACGTATTCACCGGAGATCAGTTGAGGTATTGGTGGGTTAACCAGAATCAAACCTTTCAAAATAAGGTGTCAGGTCTATTTGTTTCGTCGAAAAATAAACCTGACACCTTTTCTTTGACATCGTCTATTTATGGCCAGTTGGCACCCCTGGCTTGTTGCAAACTATGGATTCACTTCACAACCAGCCAAATCTGGAAACTCAGGACGAGAACACAACCGACCATCCCCACCAAGGGCAACCAATTCGGCAAACGCGGCCCTTCGCCGTCCAGGTCAGGATCGCGTCGCTTTATGCGCCACAGACCCAGATTCACGGTGCCGAAAATAACGAGAATGATAGCGCTCGTGACTTTGACAAGCGTGGTCAGCGGAAAAAACAGTGCCAGTATCAATACCGCAACCATGATAATCGCCGTCGCGCGTATCGGAGTTTGAGTCTTGGGATGCACCGCAGCGAGCCACTGCGGCGCCTGGTCTCTTTTGGCCATACCGTAGGCCACACGTGAACCCATGATGATCTGGACCAACGCACCGTTGAGTCCTGTGAGCAAACTCACGATCCCTAGGCCGGTATTCGAATACCAGCTGTGTCCCTTGACCATCTCGGCGACTGGAGTATTGCTCGCTGCCAGCTGCTCCGGTGGCACAGACAGGAGTGCGACCAGGGAAACCACGATATACAACAGGATGGTCGCTACCACGCTGACAATAATCGCGATTGGCACTGCCCTGCGGGCATCTTTGACCTCCGCGGCAATATTGACCATGTCCTCGAAGCCTATGAATGCATAAAAGGCCAGGAAGGCGGCTGAGAATATGCCCATCCAGATATCGCCATCGAGCGGCGGAATAAACTGTCGCCAGTTCTGCGCAAGCTCGCCCAGTTCTCCCTCGGCCACGGAAGCAGCATAAATGAGGGCCCCCACTTCAATGACGGTGATTGCCGTCACGAGAGCCACCGACTGGCCGATGCCCCATGAGGCAATACAGCCCATCGCCAGGACCAGCAGTGCGATCGCCAGCTTTTCAGGAACCTGAACAAAATCCTGCAGGAATCCGATCGTGGCCACGGCCAAGGCGGCAGCGGAAACGATGCCCGTCAAGATGACCAAAGCACCGGTGATCTTGGCCACAAACACTCTGTTGAATCCCTTATGGACGTAGCGCACCTCTCCGGCACTCACCGGAAATCGTGAGACCAATTCGGCGTAAGAGAAGCCCGTAAGCAGCGCGAACATACCTGACAAGGCCATGGCAATCGGCGCGAACAACCCCGCCTCGCCCGCGACCTTACCCACCAGCGCATAGAATCCTCCTCCGACCATCGTCCCGAGGCCGTAGAGAATCAAAAAAGGTAGCGTGACAGAGCGCTTGAGTTTACTGGTCTCCGACATAAGCGACTCCTAACACAACTGGCAAAACGTAAAACAAGGTGTCAGGTTTATTTGTTTCAGTTGATAAATAGACCTGACACCTTTTCCATAAGATAGGGTACACATTCGATTCCGCCCCTGGCCAACATTCTTTTCAAATACTTACGATGGCCCATCTCCCGTCGTAAAACGGTTTTCAGCGCTAAGTGCCCATTTAGTGCCTAAGCTCGTTGGCAAAAAAGGGGTCGAACCGATTTTCGCCCGTTAATTCGGTTCGACCCCTTTTTTTGAAGGCACGTGGTTGCCCGATATTGTCGGCTGATGGCACCCTCAAGCTCGTTGATTGTATAGATATGTGAATAGTCCCGGATAAGGCGGGTATTGCTGCAACCCTGCCGTGAAATTGCGGTCGAAACCTCGCATGAACCCGGTATAGTTGCAGGCTCGCCTTTTTTTTTCTTTTTTCCTTCACTACCCGCCAGGCGGACGCCGGAATGGTGCGTTCGATTCTTTACTAAGGTGAAATCCGTTTTATGCGATACCCGGCTCTTTTCTGCGCTTTCCTGTTTCTTCCGATTTACGCACTCGCACAGGACGGGCCGCCGGGCGGTCGTCAGGTCACAGTTGAATCGATTATAGTTACGACCGCCGAACTTGAATCGACGGTTGAGGCGGTCGGCAACGTGCTCGCCGACGCGTCGGCTATGCTAAGGACCGAAGTGCCCGGCCAGGTCGTGGAGCGCCACTTCGAGGAAGGTCAGCACGTTAAGAAAGGCGATCCGCTTTTCTCCATTGAAGCGACCATTCTCCAGGCCGAGCTGAACGAGGCGAAAGCGAATCTTCAGCAAAGCGAGGCCGCGTACGCGCGCGCACAAGAGCTGGTTAAGAGCCAGCTCGTGTCGGCAACCGAGTTTGATACCGCGCGCGCCAACTACAATGTAGGCGTTGCGCGCCTGCGTTCGGCGGAATCACGATTATCGAAAACGATCATCCGTGCGCCGTTCGATGGATTCGTGGGCCTGCGCCGCATAAACATCGGTGACTACGCGACAATTGGCCAGGAGCTTGTCAATGTCGTCAAGCTCGATCCACTGCGTGTGGACTTCAGCGTGCCCGAAACATTGCTGGCACGGATTCAGCCCGGCCAGACAATCGAGGTCACCGTTGGCGCGTTTTCCGGCGAAACTTTTGAAGGTGTTGTGACCGCCATTGACCCGCAGATCGACGTAACCGGCCACAGCATGGCCGTTCGAGCGAGATTGCCAAATACCGATCTAAGACTGCGCCCCGGTTTGTTTGCGCAGGTTGCCGTATCCCTGGCCACTAACCCGAACGCGGTACTGGTGCCTGAGGAAGCTATCTGGCCCATTGGTAACGACAAAATTCTCTACGTTATTAGTGACGGCGTTGCCAATCAGCGCGTGGTTACACTTGGCGATCGCAAACCCGGCCTGGTCGAAATTACGTCCGGGCTCGAACCCGGTGAGGAAATCGTTGTTGCCGGGCAGATGAAGCTCTTTCCCGGGGCTGCCGTACGCACTATACCGGCGTCAAACGTTCAGAATTAGGCCAGGCGAATGCAGATTTCAGAGATATCAATCAAGCGACCGGTGCTCGCCACCGTGATGAACCTGGTCATCGTGCTGATCGGCTTCATCGCTTACGAACGTCTCTCAGTTCGCATGATTCCCGATGTCGATGTGCCCATCGTCACCGTGGCAACGAGCTATCCGGGTGCCAACGCCCAGGTGATTGAAACACAGATTACGCAGCCGATTGAGGATGCACTGTCGGGCATTGAGGGCATCGACTTCATCAGCTCAATCAGCCGCGCTGAATCCAGCCAGGTGTCCGTACGATTCCTGCTGGATCGTGATGCTGACGGCGCCGCGAGCGATGTGCGCGACAAGGTCGCACAGGCGCGCAGGTTTCTGCCAGAAGAGGCAGAACCTCCGATCGTGCAGAAGCAGGAGGCTGACGCGCAGCCCATTATTTACATGGCATTTTCGTCTGATCGTCATACGACTGTCGAGATCGCTGACATTGCCGAGCGACTCGTAAAAGATCGGGTGCAGACCATTCCCGGTGTAGCAAGAGCGGACGTCTACGGAAGCCGCTTTGCCATGCGCATCTGGCTGGATCCAAACCGACTTGCTGGCTTTGAGCTGACGCCATTGGACATCGAGTCGGCGTTACGGCGACAGAACATTGAGATTCCTGCGGGACGAGTGGAAAGCCAGCAACGCGAGTTCACTGTTCTTGCAGAAACTGACTTGAACGAGCCGTATGAATTCGAGGCGATCATCGTCAAGGAAACAGACGAGTTTCTTGTTCGTCTGGGCGACGTCGCGCGTGTTGAACTTGGCGCGGACAATGCGCGTTTTCGTGCGCGGCATAATGGCATCAATGCCGTGCCGCTTGCCATCGTTAAGCAAGCTACAGCAAACCCGTTGGATATTTCCAAAGCGTTAAATGAGATGGTGCCGCAGATTCAGCGAACGCTGCCGGAAGGTATGAACATCAGCAACGCTTTCGATTCGACAAGTTTTATTCAGCGCTCTATCGACGAGGTGTATGTCACCATCGCGGAAGCCATCGTTCTGGTTATGATCGTCATTTTCCTTTTCCTGAGGAACTGGCGTGCCGTGCTGGTGCCACTGGTGACAATTCCGGTTTCACTGATCGGCACCTTCGGCATGATGTTGTTGTTCGGTTTCTCCATCAACACATTGTCACTTCTGGCGATGGTGCTGGCGATCGGATTGGTTGTGGACGACGCCATCGTAATGCTCGAAAACATCTATCGGCACATGGAAAAGGGTCTGTCGCCAATGGCGGCGTCGCTTAAGGGTAGTCGGCAGATTGGCTTCGCCATTGTTGCAATGACACTTACCCTTGCGGCGGTCTATTTTCCGTTTGCCTTTGCCACCGGACGAAGCGGGCTTCTATTTGTTGAGTTCGCACTAACTCTTGCCGGTGCGGTGCTTATCTCGGGTTTTACGGCATTAACATTGTCGCCGATGATGTGTTCGAGGCTCCTGAAGCACGAAAAGAAACACGGCGCTGCGTTCGAGTTCGGCGAGCGAATATTGCGTGGGATTGATTCTGTGTACAACCGCGCCCTGGCACGCGTTCTCCGGCACAAATGGTCAACGCTTTTCGTCGGCGCGCTAATCGTAACCGGGATGGTTTTTTTGCAGCTACAGCTGCCGGACGAACTGGCCCCGGCCGAAGACCAGGGTGGTGTCCTTGGTTTTGCTTCTGCGCCTGAAGGCGCAACGCTTGAGTATACGAATCGTTATGCGTTACAAATGGAACGGATTTATCGCGATCTCGTGCCGGAAGTGGCAAATATTTTTGCCGTCGCAGGTTTCAACGGCGTGACCAATGCAATCGCGTTTGTCAGCTTGGTGCCGTGGGAAGATCGTGAGCGATCTGCACAGCAGGTGGCCCAGGCTCTTTTTCCGGCATTTATGAATATTCCGGGCGTGATGGCGTTTCCAGTTAGCCCGCCGCCACTTGGGCAGCGCGATTTCGGCCAACCGCTCAGATTCATCGTGCAGACGACCGGTACCTGGGAAGAGCTTGACGTTACGGTGCAGCGCCTGCTCACAAAGATGCGTGAGAACACGAGTCTGACGAATCCTGACTCCGATCTAAAACTCAACAAACCGGAGCTCAGGATCGATGTGAATCGGGAGAAGGTGGCATCCGTTGGCGCCAGTGTCGAAAGTGTCGGCCGAACGATTGAATCCATGTTTGGCGGACGAAATGTAACGCGCTTTAAAATGGGCACCGAGCAATATGATGTCATTGTGCAGCTTGAAGAAGATTCGAGACGGACACCGACAGATCTCAGTAATGTTTTTGTGCGCGGCCGTGATGATCGGATGATCCAGCTGCAAAACCTGGCAACGGTGACCGAAACTGTCGCGGCGAAAGAGCTCAATCACTTTAATAAGCTGCGTGCAGCGACAGTCAGCGCCGGCCTTGCGCCCGGCTATGCGATGGGTGATGCCATCGACTGGATGGAGGGTGCGCTCGATGAAGTTGCGTCGGAAGCACTCTACGATCTCGGTGGTCAGTCGCGGGAGTTTCGCGAGTCAGCCACGGGTGCGTTTGTTCTGATGTCCCTCGCGCTTCTCTTTATCTATCTCGTACTGGCTGCGCAATTCGAGAGTTTTGTCGATCCGTTCATTATTCTCGTCTCGGTACCGCTCGCCATGTTTGGTGCATTCCTGTGCCTGAATGCCCTGAATTGGGGCAACCAGGCGGGCCTTTGGCAACAGACGGGGTCGTGGAATATTTATACGCAGATTGGTGCGGTAACCCTGGTAGGTCTCATCTCCAAACACGGCATCCTGATGGTCGATTTTGCGAATCAGCTAAGAGCAATCGGCCGCAACAAATTCGACGCAGCACTCGAAGCGGCTTCGTTGAGACTGCGTCCGATCCTGATGACGACCGGCGCGATGGTGCTGGGCGCTTTACCGCTGGCTATCGCCACGGGCGCTGGCGCGGAAGCCCGTCACCAGATTGGCTGGGTCATCGTTGGCGGCATGGGTTTCGGTACTCTGTTCACGCTGTTTGTTGTGCCGGTTGTATACCTGATTCTCTCCGGCAAGCATGATGTGGTTGAGGCCGAAGCGCCGGAATCACAGTCCGTTGTCGCTGGTGCGGAGCCACTACCCAGCACAAATTAGTCGAGAAATTGGGGTCGAACCGATTTTTCATTTGCCCCGAAATTAGGGGTCGAACCGATTATTAATAAAAAAGGGGTCGAACCGAATTAGTGGACTAAAATCGGTTCGACCCCTTTTCTTACGACCAACTTAAATCATGACTGGCGATCGGCGTCGAGCGAACCCGCTTGCCGGTGGCGAAATAGATCGCGTTGGCAACAGCCGGCGGGGAGGGCGGACCGCCCGGCTCTCCGATACCGCCCCACCAACCGTCCTGCGACAGCGCGAAATGAACATCGACGTCTGGCATCTGATCCATTCGCATTAGATTGTAAGTGTCGAAGTTGTTGTTCATAAAACGGCCTTTCCGGAGATCGAGACCTCCGTACAATGCGTGTGAGAGCTCCCAGCATACCGAACCCTCAATCTGCTCAGCACAATTGAGCGGATTGATGACGTAGCCGCTATTCATGACCAGGACCACTTTCTCAACGTAGAGTCGGCCGCGCCGACTCACTGAGACCGTCGCGCAGGCGCCGCAGATCGAGGCATGATCCTCCAGGATCGCGATGCCCATTCCTTCACCTCTGGGCAGCTCGGTCGTAAATCCTGCAACCTCCTGCAACTTCAAAAGAACTCTTTGCCAGGGCTCCAGGCCTTTCGTCATTTCGAGACGCCACTCGAGCGGATCCCAGTCTCCTGCAAGGGCCATCTCATCGGCGAACTGTTCGATCATGAATCCGTTCTGATTCGCTCCTGGGGCGCGATGCGTTGCGGTCGGGATGTGCGCCGCCGCGTTGTGACGCTCGTGACGCCTGTTCGGCACACGATAGGGCATGGTACTTATCGACGCGTCTGCGGTGGCGGGGCCAATCCTTTCCACGCCGCGATGACTGAACCAGACTGCGCGCGAAAAGAAGGCCTCCGGCAATCCATTCTCACCAATCGCGGCCGTCAGCCGGGCGCGGACAGGTGGACGTTGCTTGTCTTGCATGACGTCCTCTTCGCGGCTCCAGATCACTTTTACGGGACGCCCGACGTGACGGGAAATCTCCGCCGCCTGCCGGGTAACGGCAGTTCCGCCACCGCCATTGCCGCCGAATGCACCGCCGATGAAGGTGGTATGCATATACACGTCCCTGGTGTCGCGCTGCAGTTGGTCGGCAACGATTTTTAGCGGCCGTGCCTGATCCTGGGCAGGCGACCAGACATCAACCCGCTCGTCAGTGACGCTAACGGTAGCGTTTATCGGCTCCATGCGCGCGTGCGTCTCGTACGGTCGATGATATTCCGCCGTAACAATGTGCTCAGAGGCGTCGAGTATTCCCGAAACGTCTGCGCCGACTTTGTTACTCACGTCGCCGACTCTCTCCAGGAGTATGCGAGCTTCTTCAGCCTGACTGTCGTTACTGACAGCACCTTCGGGGCCGACATCCCACTCGATCGGCATCAGGTCGAGCGCAGTCTTGGCGCGGTACCAGGTATCTGCCACAACGGCGACACCGTTCTGCATATCGGAGCGCGGGTATTCCCGTCAACGGCCTTTAGCTCCACCGCGGCGATGATGCCTTTGCGCTCCCTGATCGCGTCGAAGTCGTAGCTCCTGAGCCGGCCCCACGGCACCGGGCAGCACTTCACGGCCGCATAGGCCATGCCGGGAAGACGCGTATCGATGCAATACTGTGCACTGCCATTGACCTTCACAGGGACATCAAGGCGCGGCGTCGGCTTGCCAAGCAGCCACCATTGCTCCGGCGTCTTGATCGCCGGCTCCGCTGCGAGTTTGATTTCTGCCGCGGCCGTGGCGAACGTTGCATAGTCGGCAATATGATCGCCGGCAGTTAGCTTGCCCTGCCTGGCTACCACATCGACGCGATCAACACCCCAGGCCTTGGCTGCCGCCGCCTTGAGTCGCTCGCGCGCCGATGCGCCCGCTTGCATAATATGCGGATGCCGTGCCCGGACTACCCGTGAGCCGCTGGTCGATGTGGCGATATACTCCTCGCCGTCGTTGACGTGACGATTCATGTCTGCGAATACTGCCCGAACACTCGACCAGGGCACATCGAGCTCTTCGGCTATCATCATTGAGACGGATGTCAGCGCGCCCTGACCCTGCTCAGTATGGGGGACGCGGATCGTTATCGTGCCGTCCACATCGATCGTCAACCACGCATTGATCTCGGTGCCATCGGTCGGCGTCGTCCACGGCTCCGGATCCACCACCGCGGCAAAGACACCCGGAATGTGGAAGCCGAGGAGCATTCCGCCACCAGCTCCTGCCATTGTCCGGATCAGGGTCCGACGGGACAGCTTCACTTGCGTTGCCATCTTCATTAACTCCCGGAGCTCTTCGTCATTTCGGCAGCACTATGGATCGCCTTGCGGACTCGCAGATAGGTACCACAGCGGCACAAATTGCCGGCCATGGCAGAGTCGATTTCGCTATCGGTAGGACTGGCCGATCGTGACAACAGCGCCGCAGCAGACATGATCTGGCCCGACTGACAGTAGCCACACTGTGGCACCGAATGCTCGATCCAGGCGCGTTGCACGGGATGACTATTGTCCTCGGACAGGCCCTCGATCGTAGTGATCTCGCGGCCGACCGCACTTGCGGCGGTGGTGGCGCAGGCTCTTACAGGCTGCCCATCCAGGTGCACGGTACAAACGCCGCACTGTGCGATGCCGCAACCGAACTTTGTGCCCGTCAGACCGATATTGTCACGCAATACCCACAACAGCGGTGTTTCGGGTTCGGCCTCAACCTCGTAGGGCTTGCCATTGACTCTTAGTGTGAAAGCCATGAGACGCTTTGCTCCATCTTTGACGATACTCTCGAGTAGTTACGATCCTAAACCAAAAAAGGGGCCGAAAGGGATCGAACCGAATTAACCGACAGCAATTTATTCGGTTCGACCCCTTTGTTTTGACCCCTTTTATTTTAGACACATGGTTTACACCTTGGAGCGGTGAATAGCGCGACTATGGCACGGGCTCCTCCGGCCTCTGAAAAACGCTCAGGTCATGTTTGTTCACCTCGTCGATAATCCGTGCATATGCGCGCGTTGAAGCTTTATAAAAAAAGGGGTCGAACCGATTTTCGCCCGTTAATTCGATTCGACCCCTTTTGACCTCCTTGATCGACCCTGGAGGCTTCAATCCGGAGGGTCCTGTTATAGTATTAGGTTCACCCTCCAACACGCTCACTTCAGGAACACGATAATGTATAAAAACAGAAAGATCGTAGTAACAGGTCTGGCGTTTTGCGGGCTCCTTGCCGCCGGACTAGCTCAGACTCAAATGTCGACGGGGCCGATGTCCTTTTTCTTGACCAGTATCGGATCCGGCAATGGCGGCGACTTAGGGGGACTTGAAGGGGCCGATGCCATCTGCCAGAACCTGGCGGAAAGCGTCGATCAGGGCGACCTGGTGTGGCGCGCCTATCTCAGCACCCAGGGCAACGATGCCGTAAACGCCCGAGACAGAGTCGGACCGGGTCCGTGGTTCAATGCCAACGGCAACCGTATTGCCGCTGACGTGGATGAACTTCACAGCGTGATGAATCGCGTAAGCGCCTATACTGCGGTCGACCAACGTGGCCGAACAATACCGGGCAGCGGTAATGCGCCCAACCGGCATGACATCCTCACAGGCTCACAGGCCGACGGGACAGCGTATCCAGCTGGCGAGGACATGAGCTGCAATAACTGGACGAGTAGCAGCGACGATGGCAAGGCCAGGGTCGGTCATCATGACTATGCTGCCTGGAACTCAGCCCACGACTCCAGGGGTTGCAGCCAGGCTGCATTGATCAGCTCGGGGGGCGACGGTTTGTTTTACTGCTTTGCCGTGCAGGAATAGGCCAGCCAACACGCGACTCCTGCGTAGGTACACGCGTTCTAAATGCGTTATCACCACCGAAATTGCGGTCGAACCGAATTTCAAATAATCGGTTCGACCCATTTTTTGCAACAATCACTGCCACTGCAATCCGCAACATAGAGAGAGGACCAATGAACAGAAAATTACTGACAGTTGTAGCTGTTCTGGCCATGAGCACATCGATGGCAACGGCCGACGAATTGCGTGATGCGGTCGATGCGGACTATCAGTCCTACCTCGCGGGGCTGTTTGATCACTTCCACCGCAATCCGGAGCTGTCGCTTGTCGAGCACCAGACAGCCGCACGTATGGCAAAGGAGCTAAGGGACTCTGGTTTCGACGTGACAGAAGGCGTCGGTGGCACCGGCGTGATCGCGATTATGGAGAACGGCAGCGGACCGCTCGTGATGATGCGGGCGGATATGGACGGATTACCGGTCGAAGAAAAATCCGGGTTGGAAAATGCTTCTGTGGCCAAACAAATCGATCCGATCAGCGGAAACGAAGTGTTCGTCATGCACGCCTGCGGACACGACGTGCATATCACGAGTCTGGTCGGTACTGCTCGTCAGATGGCGGCGCGCAAGGACGAGTGGTCCGGGACGCTCATGTTGCTGGTGCAGCCGGCGGAGGAGCGCGTACTGGGTGCCCGTGCGATGAAGGACGATAAGGTCTGGGAGCGCTTCGGCACGCCGGATTACGCGCTCGCTTTTCACGTTTCCTCGGAAAACGAGGCCGGGATCATCAATATCTCCGAAGGCAGTCCTTATGCGGGCGCCGATACAGTCGATATTGTGATCCACGGCGTCGGCGCGCATGGCGCCGCACCGCACACCGGCAAGGATCCGATCGTGCTGGGCAGCCAGATTGTGCTGGCCCTGCAGACGCTTGTGGCACGCGAGCTTTCACCGCGCGAACCAGGCGTGGTCACGGTCGGGTCATTTCACGCAGGTACCAAGCACAACATCATCTCGGATAACGCCCACTTGCAACTGACGGTGCGCAACACCAATCCGGAAACACGCAAAATACTGCTCGAGGGTATCGAGCGTATTGCCGTTAACATGGGACGCGTTGCCGGTCTGCCGGAGGACATGTTGCCTGAAGTCACCGTGTCGGAGGAGAGCGTGCCACCGACTGTCAACGATCCTGCGCTGGCGCGGCGTCTGAAAGTTGCCTGGGCAGAAAACATGGGAGAAGATTCTTTCGTTGATAATCCGACGAAGGGCATGGGTGCCGAAGACTTTCCCTTCTTCACCGTTGACCCGGAAATCACGAGTGTCTACTGGGCGATCGGCGGCACACCAATTGCAGACTTCGAACGCGCGGCTGCCGGTGGGCCACCGATAGCCAGTCATCATTCACCGTTGTTCAAAATTTCGCCAGGGCCGGCGGTACGCGCCGGCGTAGAGTCCACCGTGGTCGCGTTGATGACGTTGATGGGTGACTGATCAGGGTATGGTGGTTTGTTCAATCTGGCGCAGAGTGATAGAAAAAAGGCGTCGAACCGGATTAGTGGACTGAAATCGGTTCGACCCCTATTGTTCTTGGGTCAGTCGATCAGCGTCAGTGGCTCCGACGTCATGGCCACATTGCGAACAATATTCCTGATGATGTCTCGGGAGGCTGGTATTCGAGCGGCCGCCGCGGTGCCGCTGTGGATCACTTCGAACCTATATCCGTCGAGCACGGTGCCAGCAGAATTGCGCCCCTTCGCCGGGATCATCACGGCAGTGATTTGGTCACTGTCCAGGCCGAGCTTGACAGTGCCGGTGTAGCCCTTTTTCGGCGAGTCCGCCAGCACGATGGTGCCTTCCCGGACTACCGGAAGCATCGAGTCGCGGATGATGCGGAAAGCCGTATCTTCCGAAACCGCGAACACCAGGATCTCACCGCTGTCGCCGGTGCCGCTCATAGTGCCGGCGCTGGCAGCAAGCACGCTCACCAGAAATACAAGGGCAATCGGCACACGCACTTTGTTGCGAACAGTGCGAGGGCTGTCTGAAACCGCGAACACCAGGATCTCACCGCTGTCGCCGGTGCCGCTCATAGTGCCGGCGCTGGCAGCAAGCACGCTCAGCAGAAATACAAGGGCAATCGGCACACGCACTTTGTTGCGAACAGTGCGAGGGCTGCCGACACAAGTTGCGTTCTTGCGGATTTCACGTCTCGATGACTTTCGCATAGAGGCAAACTATTCCATAGCTATTCGATTGGTTCAATGTTCGGGCGGGCGCGTGCAGAAAAATTAGTGGGGTCGAACGGAATTTCAAATAATCGGTTCGACCCTTTTTCGGGTTGGCGATAAAATGTATTAAAACATGCAGATATAGCATATAGATGAGAATTTACATTGAACCCTGCAATGCATATCCGTTTTTTCGGTATTGTCGGGTTGCCATCAAAGCAGGCGTTTTGCCACCGCCGCCAGGTTGTTCCGCGGAGCATGACTTCAGTCGCCGATTGGGACATCCTGTGGGATAATTCCGCTCGAAAAATTCCAACAAACAGGGTCATCGTAATGAAAATCCTGCAACTGGTTGTACCAGCCGCGCTAATGGTTTGCCAAACCTCCCATGCTCACCACGCGTTCGCCGCTGACTACGAGAATGGCAACGAGGGCACATTGAGCGGCGTTGTCACCGAAGTCGTTTATAAGAACCCGCACGCGCGTTACTACGTCGAAGTGACGGGCGATGACGGTTCCAGCGAGCTGTGGGACCTGGAAACAATGAACATCATGATGCTGGGACGCATGGGCTGGAAAAAGGACACAATCCAGGTAGGCGACAAGTTAACTGTCAGCGGAATTCTCGGGCGAAATAACACGAAACGTATGTCGATCACGACCGTGGAACTGCCTGGCGGCCGTGTCATTTCGCCGGTGCGCTCGCTGAGGAAGACCAACGCAGAACTTAACGAATCCGAGAACAGCACTTCGGATAAGGCTTTCACTTCAGTTGCCACCGGGATTTCGCCCGGCCGTTACGAGCTTGACGAGACGCATGCTTACTTAAGCTTTTCGTACTCGCACATGGGGCTGTCGAATCCGCGACTGCATTTCTCCGATTTCGATGCCGAACTTGAGCTTGACGGTGACAACATGGCCCAAAGCAACGTTCGCATCGCGGTAGACGCCGCGAGCATCAAATCCGGCGTGGCGGAACTTGATGAGGAGCTGCGCGGCGCGGATTTCTTCGATGTCGCCAACCATCCCGAAATTACGTTCGTCAGCAATGCCTATGAGGAAACCTCGGAGAATGAGGGCAGGCTAACCGGTGATCTTACCGTGATGGGTGTATCCAAACCGGTGACGCTTGACGTGACCATCAACTCGGCGGCAATGAATCGCATGGTGCGGAAGGAAATGATCGGCTTCACGGCTTCCGGTGCAATCAATCGCTCCGATTTCGGCCTGACCGCTTACGACAAGTTTGTGGGCGACGAACTCAGCCTCGAAATTCAGGTCGAGTTTGTACGTGCGAACTAAGCAAAGGTGCTGACGATGAAACGCAATGCATTCCAACTGCTAATTGCCATGCTTCTCGCTGCCGGCTGCAGCGGCGGAGACTCTGCACCTGACACGAGTAGTGCCAGCAGCGGGCTTGGTATTCCATCCGGTACTTATGCCATCGATCCGACCCACGCCTACGTTACTTTCAGTTATTTACACCAGGATCTGTCGTATCCGCTGTTACGCGCCACCGGTGTCGATGGCGAGCTCGCGCTGGATGTCGATTCGATGGAAAACAGCCGTGCCGATATAGCGATAAGGGCTGACTCGATACGAACGAACACATCCTATTTCGATGCGGAACTGGCATCACCCAAATTCTTCAATGCCGGCAAGTATCCCTACATCACATTTACAACCGATCATTACGAAATAATTTCGGATTCGGCTGGCAAGCTGCAGGGTCACGTGACTATCCGCGGAATTACCAAACCGCTGACGCTCGATGTCAGGATCAATGGAGCGATGGAACACCCCATGATGGGCAAACCCGTGATCGGCATTTCCGCGAGCGGTCACGTCAATCGGTCTGACTTTGATCTGGATCGATTTATTCCGGCGGTTGCGGATCGCGTGGATATCCTGATCGAGGCCGAGTTCCTGGCGGGGAGTTCCGAGACGAGCGGTGCCGCCGCGGCTTTGGCGATCGATGCCACCGCCGGCAGCGACTAAAACACACATTTAAAGGGGGGCGCGATGCGGCGCATGTTGGAAATTCTGATCGTCGTCTTGCTGATTGCGGTGAGCCCAATCATATATGCCGACGTCGACGATCTTGTTGGCGACTGGCACCTCGAAACGACCGGTTTTGCATTCGGCGGCGCCACCTCGCATGTGCATTTAACGATTGAGAAATCGGCAGATGGTGTCGAGGCTTACATTTACGATGGTCCCGTGCCGATTCGCCTGGACGGCGATGCATTCGAGATCGATATGGACTGGGCCACCGGCTTCGATACCGTGCATTTGAGTACGTTTCGTGGCCAGTTTAACGAGGATGGCACGATCTCCGGGCAGGTCGATCACAACGACGACCGCAATTTCCTGGGGGATGAGATGCGAGGCGGCCAATTCAGCGGAGAGCGTGGGGCACCGCGACGGGTCGTCGAAGGCACACCAGCCGAACCGGTGGATCTCGGTGGCGTCTGGAACCGGGCGTTCGGTCTTGGCGCCGTGCGCAAGCTCAACTATGCGATGACTGACTCCGGCCAGGCCGTCCTCGACGGTTACGAAGAGATGGACAACGCCAACAGTCGATGCGCTTCCATGGGGATGGTTATGGCTTCGGGCATGCCCTATCCAATGGAGATCATGCCGTCGCAGGACCATATCCTGATCGTCTATGGGGCCGACTATGTGCGCCGGATCTACATCGACGGGCGCGAGTTTCCCGATACGGAAAGCAGTTCGTCACTCGGATTTTCCCGCGGTGAATGGGTTGGCGACACCCTGGTCGTCAAGACGACCAAATTGAATCCGAGCTTCATGAGCACGCGCGGCCAGCCGATTTCGGCGGACGCGTACACGATCGAGCACTTTTATCTCGATGACAAGGGATACCTGCATGCCGATATGTGGCTGCACGATCCGGTGAACTATGCCCGGCCGCCGCATCTGAGGAGGGTAATGGATCGGGACTTCACGCCGCGGGTCATCACCAAGGTCGGCTGCGATCCGTACACGTTCTTCCGCGCGTTGTACCTGGATGGGAATCTCGACGAGTTCTGGGACCGGGCAAAGCAACGACGTTAGTTCGATGTCATGAATACCTGCCGCCGCTTGTCCAAACTAACTACTGCCGTAGGAGAAAGGGGTCGAATCGAACAAATTGCTGTCGGTTAATTCGGTTCGACCCCTTTTCGTTGTGCAGATACGTATTGGGTTTCGCTTCGCGCCACGGTCTAATGTCCGGGTATCGTCTGTCCCCGGAGCATGTCTATGCAGAATACCAGGCGCCTGCTGCTAACGTTGCTACTGTGTGGCACGAGCGCGAGCGCTCAGGTACCCGACGATAACTGGGACTTCGAGGACGGCTACCAAACCCAGATGCTGTATCTGCACCCGCTGGTCAATTACGCCTACGACCTCGAATGGCAGTATGGGTGGGAGCGACGGCAGTTCGCTGGCAACTCCCTGCGCATAAATACGGGCAGTGTGGCATCGGACGAGCTGCTCACCGCTGTCGACCTCAACATTAACCAGCCACTGAACGAAAAGTGGCGATTCATGGGGCGGTTCACACGCGATGGGCACCGCTGGCGGCCGGTTCGCGAAGACCAGTTATTGTTGGGACTCGAACGCTCAATTCTTGACTCCTCCGCGATTTACCTGGCGGTGAACCCGGAGTACGACAAGGAGTTCATCGATGTAGCCGCCGGTTACACGTTTTACAAGGACAACCGCGAACAGTACGTTCGTATCGGCGTGCTGGTAGAAGACTTAGACTGGAGCGCCAATAACGCATTCGGCGGCAATCAGGACCAGAGGCCGATCGCCGTGGAGTGGGCGGTAAGGCTGGGCCTGGCGAACGACTGGTGGTTGTTTAGCGATGGCGCAGTGAGCTCGGGTTTCGAGCGCACGTTCCCGGACCCAATTGCATCACCCGATGTGTTACGCCACGATCGGCGGGAAAATACAGCGCAAATTCGACTGACGCGAGCAGAGCGCGACGGCAAGGCCTGGTCGGCCTGGATTGCCTGGTATGACTTCAGCGAGTTGCAAGAGTTTCGACCGCCGGGTTTCGACTACGATTACAGCACCACCGTGCTAAACGTGGCTGTAGAGCACACTCGAAGGATTGGTGAGCGGCATCGCCTGCGCCTGCTCGCGCATTACGTGGACCAGCAAGCCGAGTCGATCGGCTTCAACGCGCACGACTACGACCGCCAGGACATACTGGGCGGGGTGTTCTACGAATACCTGTGGCCCAAGAGCGGTGTAACGTTTGCCTACGCATTTGGTCAGCCGGACATTATCTACACTGCGCCCGATGCAGCCGACAACTACGACCTTAACGACTACCGCGACAAGCTGATCGTCGGTTGGCGTTACACGTTCTCGGAGGATGCCCAGATACGCCTGTCCATCAGTCACGAGATCGCCGCCGAGGGATTTGGTGGGGGTGCGCTACAGTTTCAGATGTTTTTCTAGACGGCTGCAATGACATCTTTTCACAACAATTAACCTGACGGAGAACTGGTATTGTCGAAGGAAGAATCGATTTATGGAGTCGCTATGAAAAGCGTGGTGGCTCTGCTCCTGTATGCGTGCGCGGCAGCGATGCTGCAAATAAAAGACAAGGCAGGAAGTAAATGAGAAGAAAAGTCATCATCATGGGCGCCGCCGGGCGCGATTTTCACGTGTTCAATTGCTGTTACCGCGACAATCCGGATTTCGAGGTTGTCGCTTTCACTGCGACGCAGATTCCGCACATCGAAGAGCGCCGCTACCCGGCCTCAATTGCTGGCAGTCAGTATCCCAACGGCGTACCGGTTCATGATGAAAAGGAACTCGAAGAGCTAATCAGGCGACACAGCGTTGATGAGGTCATTTTCGCGTATTCAGACGTTAGCGCTGAGTATCTTGACGAACGGCGAGGGCGTGTAGAGGCTGCCGGTGCAATGTTTGCACCATTTGACGTGGATGCAACGATGCTGGAATCGACCAAGCCTGTAGTCGCGATTACCGCGGTTCGTACCGGCTGCGGCAAGAGCCAGACATCGCGCCGGGTTGCCAAAATATTGCGTGATCTCGGCAAGCGGACGGTTGTCGTCCGTCACCCCATGCCGTATGGCGACCTGGGAAAACAGGCAGTACAGCGGTTTGCCACGCCCGCAGACCTTGACCTGCACGATTGTACGATCGAGGAGCGCGAGGAGTATGAGCCGCACCTGAAGAACGGCGTCATCGTCTATGCCGGAGCAGATTATGCGGCGATCCTCGCACAAGCCGAAGGCGAGGCAGACGTGATCGTGTGGGACGGCGGCAACAATGACACGCCTTTTTACAAGCCCGACCTGTGGATCGTTGTTGCAGACCCGCATCGCGTCGGTGATGAGCTCAATTATTTCCCGGGCACTGTTAACTTTGAAAGGGCGCACCTGATTATCATCAATAAAATCGATTCGGCTGATGCTGCCAGCATTGAAGCGTTGGAGAGGAACGCGCGCAGGGTAAATCCGGAGGCGATCATCGTGCATGCGAAATCACCGCTGGACGTGCCGGATTGTGCGGCGATCCAGGGCGTACGTGTTCTCGCAATCGAGGACGGCCCGACGACTACGCACGGCAATATGCCCTTCGGTGCGGGTGTCCTTGCCGCCAGGCAAAACGGCGCGGCAGAGATTGTGGATCCGAGGCCATGGGCCGTTGGGGAGATAGCCGCCACGTTTGAACGCTACCCGGATACAGGCCCTCTGTTACCGGCGATGGGCTACGGCGAGAAGCAGGTTCGCGATCTCGAGGCGACAGTGAACGCAGTAGACTGTGACCTGGTGTTGATTGCCACGCCGATTGATTTGACACACATGATATCGATCGACAAACCGCACATGCGAATCGGTTATCGCCTTGCGGAAGAGGGTGACTCCCTGAAGAACGCGGTCATTCGCAGCTGTGAACAAGGGAAAAGGTGTAGGGAAAAGGTGTCAGGTTTATTTTTCGAATGAAAAAAATAAACCTGACACCACTGCTGTCCCATAAAGATCATTTTATTGGTCGTTGGATGAAGCATTGGTGCAATGTTCAAGTACATTTCACTGATTTGAGACATCGCCCGCTGGGCGGGCTCCTACAGTTGCTATTTAGTATTGTAGGAGCCCGCCCAGCGGGCGATTGCTGACCGTTGAATTACCCCGGCACTCTGTATTGATACCGATTTCGAGTTTATGGGACAGCAGTGACCTGACACCTTTTCCCTCGGTGTTGGTAACAAATCGGTCCGTTCTGCAGTCTAAAATATGAAGAGTTGTCTGCGGCGGCAAGTGGCGGCGTTTTGAGGAGCATGGACTGAGCTATCCATCGGACGAAGCGGTAATGACGAAGATTCAGGAAGGTCATGTCGACCTTCTGGGCATTCTTTTTTCGCGCCATTCCAAAAAAGCCTACGCCCAGTGCTATCGCATGGTGGGGGACGGCCCGACCTCCGAGGACCTTGTGCAGGAATCATTCCTGCGGGTTTTGCGTTACCGCAGGAAATTTCGCGGCGATTCCCGTTTTTCAACCTGGCTTTATCGCATTGTCGCCAATGTCTGTCTGGATCATATCGGGGCCAGACGTAAGGAAGATGCCGCCTTCGACGAGTTGGCAAGTGGTGTGGAGCACCTTGACTCTGTGACGCCGCCCGATGAAAGCGACGGTAGCGCAACAATGGTGGCATACGATGCGCTCTTGCCGGAGCAACAGGAGCTGCTGGTTTTGAGCCGCATCGACGGTGTCGGTTACAAGGAGATTGCCGCACGCTTTGGCATCACAGAAGGGACGGCCCGGGTTCGCGTGCACCGAACGGTCCGCGAGCTGAAGTCCAATATCATCAAGCTAACGGAATCAGAGACATGAGTTGCGAACGCGCAATTGAGCTGATGATTGACTCGCTCGTCGAGCCACTCGATAAAGAGCAGCTGGACGAATTGCATCGGCACGTCGCGGAATGCGAGTCCTGTGCCGCAGAAATGGCTGACTATACGAAGCTGTGGCGGCAGCTTGAGACCGTGGCAATTCCGGCGCTAACGTCGGATGCTCTGGATCGTCTGGAAGCAGCGGCTCGCAAGGAATTTCCTGCAGAATATGCTGCCGCTAGACGGGAAGTCCGCACGCCGTTGAGGATGCCGTGGGGCGTACTGCAGCGACTTGCCGCGGCGATCGTTTCTTTATAGCAGTCGGGGCGACACTGGCGATAGGGCTCAAGGATTACCTGGGGGATGCGGCCCCGGGGATGTGACCGCCGATACCCGCTCCCGTTACCTGTTCATCATGACCGCAACACAGGAGGCACCGGAACTGACCGTGCAAATGCAAAGCGAGGTTCAGGAATGGTTTGCCGGGCTGGTGGAACAGGGAATCATGGAGTCGGGAATCAGAATTCCCGACGGTCCGCCGGTGGGAACACCGCCCGATGGCACTTTGCTTAACGGGCCGGTCGTGGGTTTCATGGTCATCCGTGCCGCCGATCATCAGGAGGCACGTCGTATCGCATTTTCCTCACCCATCATAGATTACGGCGGTTTCATCGAGATTCGTGCGATGGATGGTGGCGGCCAGGATCAGTAGTCCTGCCCATTCCCTCAAAAATTTCACGGCCGATGTAACGAACGCCTGTTGGCTCCAGTCAAATGTATTAAATGCGACGTTTGGCTTAAGAGGAGCTGCACCTGTGACAAAATTCATTCGACTCGTGATCATTGTATTGTCGGCACTGATTGCATGGCTTCCGGCGCATTCGGTGGAAGAAAATCTGTTATCACTCAAGTTGTCCGCGGAAGTAAATACTGGCGACTTTCGAGGCGCATTTACGCGACTAAAGCGCCTCGAGGGATCCTGGGATGAGGCAGAATACGGGCGCATCGTTAAGTACCATCTGACGGGAAAAGGCTCGGCGCTTATCGAGGAATTCATAGGTGATCCACCAATGACCAGCGTCTACCACCTTGATGGCGATAACCTCAGGCTGACGCACTACTGCAATGCCGGTAACCAGCCGCGCATGGTCGCTGCCCTTTACACGAGCGACAACTTGAAATTCGATTTTGTGGATGTGACCAACTTGTCAGCGCCGAACGCCTACCACACGCGAACGCTTGCCATTACGTTTCAGGATGACAATAACGTCGTGCTCAACTTCGTTGGCCACAAAGATGGTAAGGAGATCGCAACCACGCACTCACTTACGCGGAGAAATATGGAATGAAATCAACTTTATATAGCGTATTTCTAATCTTTTTTCTGGCCGGTGGTGCTATGGCGAGCGAGGCAGCGGACAGCGTCGATGCGGAGGCCGCATGGCAGATTCTGAAAGATGGTCTGGTTGGAGAGTGGAAGGGAAAAATCCTTCACAGCGCCGAACCGGTTGAGGCAAGTTTCTATTTAACTGGCAACGATTCGGCGATTGTCGAGTACATTGGTCGCCCACAAAGACCGGCTGCAAGCATGTCCACCGTCTATCATCTTGCGGACGAGCACTTGCAGCTCACGCACTACTGCAGCATGCAAAATCAACCGCGACTGCGGGCAGCATCCATATCAGCGGACGGCAAGACGATTAATTTCGAGCTGCTCGACGTCACCAATCTCACGCGTAGCGGTAACCGCTACACGCACAAAATGCAGATTTCCTTCCCGGCGCCGGACAGGGCCAATGTGACCTATGTCGGCCTCGACAATGGAGTGGAAGGGGAGCTGACCGTCGAACTGAGCCGCGTCGACTAATGCACAAGACAGCCGGCCACTAACAATCCGCAACACCAACAACGAGGAAAGGCAATGATACTGCAAACCGCATTACCGAAATTGATTTTCACATGGCTGTTTCTCTTCGCAACAGCGTCTGCCGGCGCCGATGACATTGCGTCGGTGAGCGTCACGCATGACAGCAAACTGGCGTTCTTCGACACCATGGCGGAAGTGCTGCCCGGCAGCTGGGAAGGGCAGTATGCTGACGGTAGCTTCGATAACCCCACCAGCGAGTGGCGACCCGCACGTATCAGCTATCACCTGACCGCTGGAGGGACAGCAATTGTTGAGGACTATTTTGGTCAGGATGAGTCAGTCGTCGGCATGACGACCGTCTATCACCAGGACAATAACGATATTCGTGCGACACACTTCTGCGGAGCCATGAATCATCCGCGAATGATATCGAGGGCATTTGATCCGGAATCTAAAACAATATCATTTGGCTTTGTCGATGTTTCCAACCTGAAGTCGCCGGAAGATTACCACTCCCGCGACATCGATTTAACTATCGTGGATGACGACAATATCAGGCTGACATTCTTTGGCCTTACGGACGGCAAGCGAAATTCACGGGTATTTGCGTTCAGCAGAAAGAAAGAACAGGGCTGAGTGCGCAGGTTTGGTTTACTCGCAGCTGGAAACCACTCCAATACAGCAGGCTGCCTGGAGGTCGGGGAGGGTAGTGCCGGTGATCACTTAATTGACTTGATCTTGCAATAAGGGGTCGGATCCGATTATAGAGAAAAACCGGTGGCACGGCCGACGATTACCTGGATGGGACGCTGAGCGACACCATCGACACTTATCCGAACGAATCCATGGCCAAAACTAATGCGTCCTTGTGGCACCGTTTTGGACTGGAACACGAGAAGCACGAGCTGCGAATCGTTGTGCGCGGCGAAAAGTTTGGGGCATCACAAGGTAGCGACATCAGTAAGGAAAAAGGTGTCAGGTTTATTTTTCGACTGAAACAAATAAACCTGACACCTTTTCCTGGCAGCGGACTGAAAATCCGCGTGTCCCGCTCGGAGATAAACTCCCTCTACATTCAGATCCGGGATCCTCCATGCTCGGTTCGACCCCATTAATCGTTAGTGCTACTGCCGACTTTTCAGCTCGGCCAGAATGTCCTGGATTCTCGTTTTTTCAGAGTCGCTGTCCGCCAATTCCAGAGCCTTGCCATAATTTCTGATGGCGCCCGTCAGGTCTCCCGAGAGTGCGAGGGCCTCGCCGAGGGAGTCATGCGCATTCGTTGATTCAGGAAAGCGTTGCACGCCGATGTGAAATGCTTCAATTGCTTCCTCGTTACGACCGCGTCGCAACAACGAGTAGCCGCGATCGTTGATGTCTCGTTCAGTGGCGGTTGTGCGCAGGAAATGCTGTTGCCCCGCTTCCGCCTGAGCATCGAACCTCCGAAACCAATTCAGCGAGGCGCGATCTCTCTCGAGCTGGCTGCGATGAAGAATGTGATTGTCCTCCGCAAAGACGATAAGCCCGTATAGTTTTCCTGCTTGCTGCAGTTTCCCGGCAAGATCAAGCGTTTGACTAACCGGAATACTTCCGTCGCTTTCGCCATGCATCAGCAGGACAGGAATGCCAAACGACTCCGGCCAGTAAATAGCAGAGCGGCGCTCAACACTCGCTTGCAGGTCGTCTCCGAATCCTGGCCAGTTTTGCCTGGCATATTCGACCAGCATCGGTTGCTGTTCGAGTAACAGCTGCAAGTCCGTAAAACCACCCCAGACCGCGGCTGCCCGCATCGGGAAGTTCTCCCTGATTGCCTGATACACCATGATCGCGCCCCGGGATTCGCCGGTCATGAAGATGTTGTTTTCATCTGCGTAAGGCAGCGCACGAATGACAGGGAGGATGTTGAGCAAATCGTTCAGGTCATCACCGCCATTGGCATCGATGCCTTCGCCCCCATCCGTCTGCCGGTACATGGGTGCGATGACAAGGTATCCCTCCTGTGCCAATCGATGCATATAGGGCATCAAGACCGGGGCGATATCCTTGTGCACGCCGCTGCCGCGATTAAAAACGATCGTGGGCAACGGCTTGGTAGCTTCGACGGGTCTTAATACGTAGGCAACAACGCTCAAGCCATCACTCGCGTACAAAAGTTTCTGAAACTCGAACCGTTCGTCCGTTAACGCGTGTTCATATTCATCGCGAGTCCAGTATTTTTCGATGGCATCCTGAGTTCCATCGAGTCGCGTATATCCATACGCATCAACATATGCCGGGAACTCATAGGGCCGCGTCCCGAGAATCGTCCCATCCATCGGGACGTCCTGAGTGGCCGCAAGAATCGGCAGCGCCATCAGAAAAATTGCAGATAACACGGGGTGGACGGAGCTTGCTATGTTTTTCATTTCACGCCCTCATGGATGTCTGTTTCAAAGGGGCAAACCTTGCTCCCGTGGGAGCGGCTTTAGCGGCGAATGGATCACCTTTCCTACAAAACCTCAGCCTCAATTATAAGGGAAAAGGTGTCAGGTTTATTTTTCGACTGAAACAAAAAAAAGGGGTCGAACCGAATTAACCTATAGCAATTTATTCGGTTCGACCCCTTATTTTCGGTTCGACCCCTTATTTTTAGTGAACCGTTGGGCAAATGTCATGGGTAAAGAACGAAAGAGCAACAAAGAAAACAAGAAACAGCCGGCTAAGACGGCAAAAGAGAAGAAAGCCGCAAAGAGAGCCAAGAAAAATGAAAGAGGCCGCATAGGCGAGTAGGCTGCCTCGCTGCGTAGCTACGCAGCGATACAAAAAGGGTGTCAGGTTTGTTTTTCAACGAAACAAATAAACCTGACACCTTTTCCTATCAGTAACCTAGCCTGTAAAAACCTGCAATCGCCACCCCGTATGTGCTAGATTTTTCGTCCTGACCCGTTGCAAGTCCTGCAACCGTGCTAGGAGCGGGAAATGAGAAAATTACCTTGTTTATTTGTCGGCATAATTGCGCTGGTTCTTGGTTCGCCGGTACTCGCTGATAGTGTCGATGTTAAAGAATGGAAGGTGCCCTACGAGCAATCGCGGCCCCGTGACCCATTTGCCGAGAGCGCCACATCAGTCTGGTTTGTCGGACAACGCACTGGCTACCTGGCGCATCTTGACGCCGAGACCGGCGAGTTTACGCAGGTGGAACTTAAAAATGGTTCCGGACCGCACAATCTAATCGTGGGGTCCGATGGCATCGTCTGGTATGCCGGAAATCTTAACGGACTGATCGGCCGCTACGACCCCGCCACAAAAGAATTTGAAGAGATCATGATGCCGGATGCCGGTGCGCGCGATCCACATACGCTGATCTTCGACGAAGGCGAGCAAAACATCTGGTTTACCGTGCAGGGTGGCAACATGATGGGCCGCCTCAATATCGAATCGCGAAAAGTCGATCTCATCAAGTCGCGAACGCCAGGTTCGCGTCCTTATGGTATCAAGACCGCGCCCGATGGTTCGGTCTGGGTTGTACTTTTCGGTTCCAACAAGCTTGCACATATCGATGCGCAAACATTAACGCATGATGAGATTGAACTCCCGCGCAGCGAAGCACGCCCGCGCCGACTTGAAGTGCTGGCTGACGGGCGGGTTTGGTATGTCGATTACGCGAAAGGGATGCTTGGTGTTTACGATCCTGGAAGTGAACAGTTCACCGAATGGGAGATGCCACAGGGCGCAGGTTCGCGACCGTATGGCATGGCATCGGATTCGCACGGCAATTTGTGGATGGCAGCGTCCGGGGTGCAGCCTAATGTGCTGGTGGGCTTTAACCCGGTAACCGAATCGTTTTTCGGCGCAACAGAGATTGAATCGGGTGGTGGCACGATTCGTCACATGCATTACCATGAGCCCTCCGGTACAGTGTGGTTCGGTACAGATACGAACTACGTTGGCAGGGCGATCGTCGAACCCGACAAATAAAATCACCGAATGCGTGCTGGAATTTTGCTGCTAACGCTTATCGTCGCTGCATTCATTTTGCACGATGCGCGAGCTTTTCCCGATGGCGCGCCTTGGGGTGCTGCTAATCCGGCGGCGGAACAGGATTGTGCAGCCTGTCACTTTGGTGTCGAGCCTGTCTTTGCATCTGATGCGTTAGTTATTCATGGCCTGCCGCAGAAATTGGAAGCCGGCGGGACCTATGATCTTGCGATTACATTTGAAGATCCGAGCATTGTAATTGCGGGCTTTCAGCTAATTGCACAGTCTGCCGAACAGGATGTGGGAACGTTTACCTCTTCTGCAGACGACGTTGAGTTCGTCGGCTCATCGATTCGCTCAATAGTGCCGCTCAGGGTGAGTCGCCGTGCCGCCTGGGAAATCCAATGGCGTGCACCGGAAAGGATTGGCGGCCCGATTGACTTTTATCTCGCCGCTTCGGCCGCCAATGACGATGGATCGCCTTTCGGCGATACGATTCATTTCAGATCGTACCGGTTAGGGGCCGATTAGCTGCGCAGAAGAACCTCGCTCAATGTCACTGACCCCAAGATTGAGATAATTTCCACAATCGCGGCTTAACCGGGATCGCAGCGACTTCGTCTGCCCGCAAATCACCAAATTGAATCGCGCCCCAGCTAAGCTGCAGATCAACGGCCCCCCGGACATCCTGCATGGTGCCGCCGACACCGGAAGGAGGGCGCAGGCAGTGTGCCAATTTGCGGTTCTACATTGTGATCGTTGCGCAACGTTTTGCATGCGCTAGAATCAGAGGCAGTGTGAAAAGGTTATTGAGGCCAGACCTATGACCAATAAGGCATTGCCAGTCGTGATTGGCATCGTCGCCGTTGCGGCGTTGATCTGGATAGCCCTGCCGGGTGAGGAGACCGTCGAAGGAAGAACGGGCGACACGGCGCGAATGCAGGACATTGCAGAATTTGGCGACGCAGAAATCGCTGACGAGAGCCGCACGGAAGACTGGCTGGCCTATGGGCGGACCCACTCGGAACAACGATTCAGTCCGCTCACCGATGTGAACCGCGACACGGTTTCGCGTCTTGGCGTTGCCTGGTACATGGATCTGCCGAATGACGTTGGGCTGGTTTCAACGCCGCTTGTTATCGATGGCATTCTTTATTTCACCGGAACCATGAATGTGATCCGCGCGGTGGATGCAACGACGGGTGATCTGGTTTGGGAATACGACCCCGACGTTGCCGGGAACATCGGTCAGGATCGGCAAATGGGCTGGGTCCACAACCGCGGCATTTCGTTTTACAAAGGAAAGATTTTTGCCGCTACCTGGGATGGGCGGCTTTTTGCACTTGATGCCAGGACCGGCGAACCGGTCTGGAGTACACGCACCTTCGACGCCAATAAACCGCTTTATATCACCGGTGCGCCCAAGGCATTCAAGGACAAAGTGCTGATCGGCAATGGTGGTACCGAGGTTGGACCGGCCAGGGGATTCGTCACTGCCTATGATGCGGAGACGGGAGCGGAGGCCTGGAAATTTTATATCGTGCCGGGCAATCCGGCAGACGGCTTCGAGAACGAGGCGATGGCCATGGCTGCCGAGACCTGGACCGGTAGTTGGTGGGAGCACGGTGGCGGCGGCAATGCCTGGCACGGGTTCACTTATGATCCCGAATTCAATGCTGTCTATATCGGTACCGGCAATGGCTCACCGTGGAATCGCAGGATCAGAAGTCCCGGCGGTGGGGACAACCTGTTCCTGAGTTCGATCGTCGCCCTGGACGCCGATAGCGGTGAATACCTTTGGCACTACCAGAATAATCCCGGGGAAACCTGGGATTACAACTCCACGATGGACATTGTTCTCGCAGACATCGAAGTGGACGGCCGGCCAATCAAGGCCATTTTGCACGCGCCGAAGAACGGCTTTTTCTATGTGATCGACAGGGCGACAGGAAAACTGGTGTCGGCAGAACCATTTTCCCCCGTCACCTGGGCGACGCATATAGATATTGAGAGCGGCAGACCGGTGGAAACAGCGGACGCTCGCTACGAAGATGGTGAGGCCAACATCTGGCCGAGCGGACATGGTGCCCACAGCTGGCAGGCCATGTCGTATAACCCCGTGACGGGCCTCGTCTACCTGCCAACGATGAATATGGGCGGCCGATACGTTGATTTGGGGCAAGACATCTCCTGGCGTGCCGAAGATTTTGTCGGCGGCACCGGGGTCGGTCTTTTCGAAATTCTCATCCCCGATGATTTGCCGCCCGGCATGTTGCAGGCATGGGATCCGGTAAAACAGGAAGCGGCCTGGATTGTGCCACAGGACCACCCGTGGAATGGGGGCACACTGACGACGGCGGGCAACCTGGTTTTTCAGGGGCGCTACGATGGCGTGTTGCTTGCCTATGATGCGACTAGCGGAGATGAGGTCTGGTCTTATGATCTGGGCCTCGGCATTTCTGCACCGCCGATTACCTACAGGTTAAACGGCACGCAGTACATAGCACTCCTCGTCGGCTACGGGGGCGGCTATACGATGGGTTTCACGCCAGGCTTGCCGGATGAGGGCTGGGCCTATGGGGTTCATACCCGGCGGCTGGTCGTTTTCGCATTGGATGGCGATACGCCGTTGCCGGCACAGCCGCCGCCTTATGTGCCAGAACCGCTGGTGTACTCCGATTTCCCCCTGGACGACGAGCTTGCGGCGCAAGGCGCGCGTCTTTTCGGACGCAATTGCGGCATTTGTCACGGTGGCGGTGCGGTGGCGAACGCCATGGCACCCGATCTGCGGGCATCCGGCGTGCCGCTGGATTTTACGGCCTTTGCAGAAGTGGTACGCGAGGGCGCCAGCGTGGACCGAGGCATGCCGCCATTTGCTGCGCTCGAAGATGAGGAACTGGAAGCGCTTCGTCATTACATTCGGGCGGTTGCGCACCGTGATGCTGGTGTAGGTGAAGAGTAGGAAAATGGTGTCAGGTTTATTATTAGGGATCAAATATGAACCTGATACCTTTTATGACCGGCGGATTCATTCCGAATAAGTAAATTACAAAAAAGGGGTCGAACCGATTATTCGTTGCTCGTATCGAATAATTCGGTTCGACCCCTTTTTTTCGATGCGATCTAACCGCCCGACTCTGACCAAACCAGTAACTCACGCCGGCGAAAGTTGATCGCCGTTGGCCGTGTCTTGAGGAATTCGTAGCCAAGCAAGCCGTCGATCGGCATGGTTTTATCGGAGTGTGCGGCAATGTCGTTAAAGCGGAACGTCATGTCAGCATAGTCGATGTCTTGCATCTGCATGCTGTCGATGCGCACGACGTCGCCCAACTGCACATTCTTGTCGCCGCCGAATAACTCGGTGCGTTCGATGAATTCATACTGACCAGCGAGGGTTGTTTGCCAGCGCTCAAACGAAAAAAAGGTGTCAGGTTTATTTGTTGACTGAAACAAATAGACCTGACACCTTTTCCGATTAACTCCGCAAAACTCCCGCACACAAATGTACGGCCAACATTGTAATAGCTTAACCATTCGACAATACTAGAAATATAGTTGACATGTTTCGCCGCGAGGTGTATTTTCCAGTTATGAAACTTGAAGCGGCGGCAAAACAGCTCGAGGCGCTGGGTAATCCAACCCGGCTGGCCATATACCGGGTCCTTATTCGGCACGGCCAGGATGGTTGTCCTGTCGGTGAGATCAGGAAGAAACTCGACATCCCGGCATCAACGCTTTCACACCACATCGCCAAACTCGTTAACGCGGGACTGATCACGCAGGAAAGGGACAGTCGCAGGCTGTTTTGCAAAGCAGACTTCAAAAACATGAATGCCCTGATGACATTCCTGGCTCGTAACTGCTGTGCTGAAGAATCACGCTTTCAGGCGGCCAGTTAGCAGGCGTTTTTTTAATCTAATAATTCGATAGTTCTAGAATAGTGGAGACTAATATGATCTCGAATCAATCCCGTTGTGACGCGGTCGACAATGCATACGACACAGGGCTGCGGGAGAAGCCCGACGGCGACCTCATTGCCTACCTGAAAAGCATTGACAGGACCTGGCTTTTGATCGGTTTGATTTTCTTCGCGATCGCGATCGGATTGCCCTCACACTTTTTAAATAGCATCCAGTTCACAGTCGTGAATCTATGGAGTATCGCTCCGTTCTTGCTGCTGTCTGCAACCCTGGCGGGGTATCTCGAAGCAGCAAGCGCCGATCGGTTGATTGGCAAGGTGTTCTCCGAGCGTGTCGTCCTGGCTATCGTTTCAGCCGCCGTTTTCGGCGCTCTGTCGCCCTTTTGTTCATGCGGGGTTATTCCACTGATTGCAGCATTGTTGGTAGCCGGTGTTCCGCTGGCGGCGGTGATGGCATTCTGGGTGGCCTCACCGATCATGTCTCCGTCCATGTTCGTGGTCACTGCAGCCGGTCTCGGCGTGGAGTTTGCTGTTGTGAAGATGTTCTCGGCTATCGCTATTGGACTGTCTGCTGGCGGATTAACTTTGCTTTTGCAGCAGATGGGCGTATTCAGGAGCCCTTTACGGTCCTCGCTGGTATCGTCCTGCGGCGGCGACAATCCCGCGCAAAAGATCAGGAATGCCGTGACGGCGTGGCGGGTCTGGCAACATCCGGAGCGTGTTGAGGTTCTGTGGCAGAAGGCGTCGGCCATGGTGCTGTTCCTTGGCAAATGGCTGACACTGGCATTTGTGTTGGAAAGCCTGATGGTCACCTACGTGCCCGCCGAACTGCTTGGGCAATGGCTGGGTTCTGGTTCGACCTGGGCGATACCATTGTCTGCCGTGATCGGAGTTCCGGCTTACCTGAACGGTTTTGTGGCGGTCCCCGTCGTGGCTGGCCTGATCGAAAACGGCATGACGCCGGCCGCCGCGCTCAGCTTTATGCTTGCTGGCGCCATGACCAGTATTCCTGCTGCGATCGCCGTGTTCTCACTGGTCAAACGGCCGCTGTTTTTCTGGTATGTCCTGCTGGCATTGATCGGTGCGATGGCAGCAGGTTGGTCCTACCAGCTATTTCTTACACTGATTTGAGCGACTCGAGCAAGTAGAGATGGAGATAAATATCGGGGAATGGTGCCGGTCACCACTTATTTGCGTATTTTCACGAGCACCATTTAGCCTCGCTCACAGACGTCAATTCTTGGAATAAGACAATTAAGTGGAGACAGGCACCCGATACGTATCTTCGATCTAGTAAAAAAAGGGTCGAACCGAATTAGTGGACTGAAATCGGTTCGACCCCTTTTTTATTAAAGAATCGAATGCCGGTGAAGGGAGCGAGGAATTCACAAGTTCCGGGAACGGTGCCGGTGTTCACTTAATTTACTTACGTCCAGTGACAAACACCGGCTAATCCTGCAAAACCAGAATAATCGTCTACTCTTAAGTAGATAACGCTAACAACATCAAGGAGCAGGACAAATGAAACGATTACTTTTGGTCAGCCTGACGGCGGCTTTAACCTTTTCAATGAATATTTCGACAACATTTGCACAGGACGGGCCTCCACAATTCAGGCCGGTCGAATTGTGGGTGTGCTCATTCAAGGACCGTAAGGACCAGGATGACATGAATAATGTGTACGAAATGATTGCGGCCGCAGATGCAGACACTGCGTATGCAGCCTGGCAGCTCAATTCCTACTTCACTGGCAGCCGCGCGCAGAATATGGACTTCATTTATCTCGGTGCGTGGGCTGACAACTCGACCATGGGAGCAAATCTCGAGGACGCCTGGCAGAATCATCCAGAGATTGATGAAGCCTGGGAAGAGGTCGTCGATTGCCAGGGATTGATGTTTGCAAGCCTGCGGATACAGGCGAATCCTGAAGGTGGCGACGACAGCGGAAACTTTATACTGGAGGTGAGAGATTGCAATACCGGGCACGGCATAGGAAACGCGCAGGCGGTGGCCGCTATACGGAAGTATAACGACTATCGCGTCGCCAATGGCTTAACCGTTGGTACGTTCGTTTGGTTCCCGGTTTATGGCAACGGTGATGCAGAATTCGACTTCAAAATTGCAACGGCGTTTGCCGGGCCTCGTGCTTGGGGCGATGCGGGCCAGTGGTTTGTCGACAACGCAGCCTATCGGACGCGCAATGCCATTGGGGAGGGCATCCTCGAGTGCGACGAGGCTCGTATGTACACCGGAAGGACGTTGATGGATAACCTTAACTAGCAGTAGTCGCGGTATTATGGAGGGGCGGCAAGCGACGCTTGCCGCCCTTTTTTGTGTGAGGTCGCGTAATCTAATGGCGTCGAACCGAATTTCAAATAATCGGTTCGACCCCTTTTTTTGATTTATTTGCCCAGCCTCGGACTGCCATAAACCCTCTGAAAGTGTGCACCAGCTCCCGGATTATGTCCGCCGGGGCGCCTATTCTGCCTTAAGTTAGGTCAGAAACAGGTGATGTCATGCTAAACGCCCGATTAGTGCTGCTTTCGGCACTGATGATCGGCGCCGCCGCGTCCAGCGCGGCTGAATCCGAACGCAGCTTGCAGGTTGAGATCCAGTCCCCCTCGGCGGGCTTTACCGTGGAAGATGGAGCAACGAATATCGAGGTAGAAGGCATCGCGTCGGCGATCGGCGGTGTGCGTTATCTCGACATCATGTTCGTCATGGACACGTCCGGGAGCCTGCGCAGCAGCGATCCCCAGGATTACCGCTCGCTGGGTGCGATCGGCCTGATCGAGAACCTCTCACCGAAAAGCGATATCAAGATCGGCGTCGTAAGCTTCGATAGACAGAGCGACCTTGCTCAGCCGATGACATCCAATCGCGAACACGTCATCAATACACTGAAGCTTCTGCCCCGGTCCGGTAGCACCAATCTCGCCGCCGGCATCGATGCGGCCGTCGCCGAACTTGAGCGCAACGGGCGACCCGGTTCATCGCGCGTCATTATGCTGTTTAACGACGGCATGTCGAGCAAGAACAAGGCATACGACGCTGCGGTAGAGGCAACCAAGCGCGGCATCACGATCCAGACGCTAATGCTCGGGTCGAGCAGCAAGGGCATCAAAATACTCGACACGATAGCCTGGGCGACGGGCGGCAGCTTCCTCCCCGTATCCGATCCGGCAATGCTGCCGGAGGCGTTCCTCAATCTCCGTACCACGGGCGTCGATAGCGTGACGCTGAGCGTAAACGGTGCGGTACCGGTACCGGCACGGCTTGCAGGCGGAACCTTTGCGGCGAGCCTGCCACTCAAGATCGGCGAAAATCGCATCGTAGCTTTCGCCACGAGCCTGGATGGCGACACGAAGGAGACCTCGATCACGGTCAACGTGCGCGACACGAGTTGCGCAGCGCTGGAAGTGACGGCGATGAATGACGGGCGTCCTGCCATATCCCTCAACGATCGCTCGGTGGAAATCGTCGTCGATGCGTCCAGAAGCATGTGGGGTCAGATCGACGGTGTGTCCAAGATGCAAATCGCCAAGGAGACGCTGGAAGACGTTTCCTACTGGCTGCCCGCCGACATTGACTTAGCACTCCGCGCTTACGGCAGCACCAGCGCCAGCGAAAGCAACAACTGCGCGGATTCGAATTTACTCGTACCATTCGGCGAGATGAATCGCGACGGCATCCGCCGCGCGATCGCCGGCTTGAAGCCTACGGGCCAGACACCAATTGCTTATGCATTGAACCAGGCCGCACGCGATTTCGGCACGCTGGAGAGCGATCGCATAATCGTTCTTGTCAGCGACGGTATCGAAAGCTGCGGGGGTGATACGTTGCAGGCGGCCTACGCGCTTCGCGAGCAGGGAATCACCGCGCACCTGATCGGGTTCGGGCTTGGCAATGCAGCCGACGAAGACACGGCGAGCCTGCGGGCCGTTGCCAGTGCCGCGGGCGGACGCTATGTCACGGCGAGCAGCGCCGAAGAACTGCAAGCCGCGCTGGCACAGACGGTCGCCACGTCATTTAGCGTGTACCAGGGCGATACCGAGGTTGCGAGCGGATCGCTGGGATCCGCCGGTGCGATGCTGCTTCCGGAAGGCGACTATCGTGTACAGCTCCACAGTTCACCGCCGGTGGAGACATACGTCAGCCTGGCCCCGAGGGACCAGGTGACGCTGACACTGGAGAAGCGCGGCGACGAGATAACGCCGCTCGAACAGCGCGGGCACTTACCGCATACGACCTGCGATGACATGACGCAGTACATCAACACGCTGGGTGCGGCACCAAGGTTTTAGCCCGCCAGACGGCCATCGCGCCATTACGTGGCTCAAATATTTCAGTAAGTTGGATCGAACGAACCGGCAGGAGTAACTTAAGCCCGATGCTGAAATTGCTGCTCATCGTGGCTGGTTCCTATTTGCTGCTGGTCGGATTCGTATATCTGACCCAGTCCAGCCTGCTTTATTTGCCGGGCATGCCGGGACGGCAGCTTGATGCGACGCCAAAGAGCATCGGTCTGGATTACGAGGACGTCTCGCTCGATACCAGCGACGGTGTCCGGATTCACGGCTGGTTCGTGCCGGGGGATTTGACGCGTACGCTGCTGTATTTCCACGGCAATGCCGGAAACATCTCTCACCGTTTGCACTCGATCCGGCAGTTTCACGACCTGGGCCTCTCGGTGTTCATCATCGATTACCGTGGCTATGGACAGAGCGAAGGCAGCCCTTCCGAGGACGGCCTGTACCGGGACGGAGAAGCCACCTGGCAATACCTCACCGAAGTCCGCGGAATCCTTGCTGAAGACATCGTCGTTTTCGGCCGTTCACTCGGCGCATCGGTGGCAGCCTGGCTCGCCGCAGAGCAAAGTCCCGGCACGCTCATCCTCGACTCGGCGTTTACGTCTGTGCCCGATATCGGCCAGGAAGTGTATCCGTGGTTACCTGTTCGTCTTTTGTCGCGATTCCAGCACGCGACCATAGAGCGTGTGACAAAAGCAACCTGCCCGGTGCTTGTCGTGCACAGTCGGGACGATGAGATCATCCCGTTTCATCACGGCGAAGCGCTATTCAGCGCCGCGAGCGAGCCCAAAACCTTTCTCGAGCTTCGCGGCGGGCACAACGACGCCCACTTTACGTCGGAGACAGCTTATATCGATGGGCTGAGGCGTTTTCTACGATCGACCGAGTAACAGCGGCACCGTGAATACTGTTTAGAGAAATTTCGCATAGCATCGTGCTGCTGCAGACACGGCTGGAAAAAAAGGGGTCGAACCGAATTAAAGTTACAGCAATTTATTCGGTTCGACCCCTTATGTTCTTCCCGACACCGTTTCCTCAGGAAGTCGCTTTTCCGAAATCCAGTCGAACAATAAAGAGTGAGCTGGCGTACTATGTTCCCAATAAGGTCTGCGACTTCGATTTCACACTGGGGCAAATGTCATGGGTAGAGAACAAAAGAGCAACAAGGAAAAAAAGAAAGAGCCGGGTATGACGGCAAAAGAGAAGAAAGCTGCAAAGAAAGCCAAGAAAAACGAAAGAAGCCGCATGGGCGAGTAGACTGCCTCGCTGCGCTGCTACGCAGCGATACGAAAAAGGTGCCAGGTTTATTTTTCGACTGAAACAAATAAACCTGACACCTTTTCCGACACCTTTTCCAGGTCACGCTGGATCGCGAAACCGGTCAATTGAAAATCCGCTTGTCGGTAGTTCGATTCCGCCCCTGCTCACCATCTACCTTCGGCGCGCAGCCCAGCTGAATCAGGCTAATCGTTTCAGAGCGTCGACTAGCTGTGCCATTTCATCCGGCGTCGTGAATACCTGCGGCGTAACGCGAACGCAGTAGCCACTTTCCAGCCCCTTGCGGACGACAGTGAAGATCCCGAATTCCTTTTCCAGCCTTTGCTGCAGTGCTGTCACATCTTCTGCCGAGCGCCTGCCTGCCAACCTGAAAGAACCCATGCCGGTGCACGACGCCTCGTCGAGGCCTCCGAGAAGTTCGATATGAAACATTGATTCGGCTTCATTGGCCCATAGCTGCCGCAGGTATCGCAGTCGGGCTTCCTTGTTCGCGCCGCCGATCGCCTCGTGAAAATCGAGTGCGTGTGGAATCGCCAGGACGGCAGCAAAATTCGAGGTGCCCATATGAACGCGCGTAGATACCAAGGTGTCCCCGGGATCGATTTCGCCGGGATAAGGCGCGACTTTCTGTAGGCTGCCCCGTCGCATATAGAGTGCACCGACACCCACCGGCGCACCGATCCACTTGTGCAGGTTGAAGCCGGCCCAGTCGACTTGCAGAGACGGCACCCGGTAGTCGAGCAACCCCCAGGATTGGGCGGTGTCGCAGATGACGTCTATGCCGCGCTCGCGCGCCTCTTTCGCAATTCGTGCGACCGGAAGTACCAGGCCGTGCTGATTGCTCACGTGCATAAGCAACATGAGCTTGAGGTCGGGGTTCTTGTCGAAGGCATCGCGATACAGCGTAAAGACCTGCGCCTGGTCCACCCGTGGTGGAATGATCAGCTCGACTGGCCGTGCGCTCCGGGCACCCTCCAGCCACTGCATTGTTGCCTTGAAATGCTGGGTAGTCAATATCGGCATAGAGGACTGCGTCGCCGACCGTGAGGCCTCGGTATTGCCGTATCAGGTTGTCAATCGATTCGGTCGCGTTACGAGTCAGTACGATTTCGTCGTCGTGCACGCCAAGCGCGCGGGCCACTCGCCGTACGCTCTCCATCTCATCTGCATCGAATTGTTTTCTGGCATAGAAAGAGTTCTGAGCATTCACCATACGCGTAGCGTCGATGTAGGCATCCTGTACAGGATGGGCCATCTTGCCCCAGTAGCCGTGCTCGAGGTTGACGATACCGACGGTGCGGTCGTAATTCGTGGCCACCTCGGACCAGAACGATTCGTCCTGAGCCAGCGCTGAAGGACTCGTGCCGGCGGGCAAGCTTGGCAGGTGCACCTGTCCGGATCTGCCAGACGTCGGTAAGCCGACAGCCGCTGCGGCTGCGATCGCCCCAAGCAGCTTGCGTCGGCTAATACTTATTCTCGAAGTTGCCACGATGGTGTGCCCAAAATTGACTGTATCGAAAATTATATCCTATATGTACGTGGCCTCTGAGCTCATTCGACGAGCTGCTTCGAAATAGGGGTCGAACCACTGCTGTCCCATAAACTCAAAATCGGTTCCCGGACTAAGCATCAAGTTGACATGAATTTCTCGCAATCGCCCGTGCCGATAGACGGATAATCACGTGGATCCAGAACGTGTATCTATCGTACGGCGGGCTCCTACAGGTGCTAATAAGAAATGTAGGAGCCCGCCCAGCGGGCGATGTCCCAAATCCGCGAAAATACCGGATCATTACACCAACGCTTCAGCCCACGGCCAGGAAACTCGCCTTTGTGGGACAGCAGTGGGGTCGAACCGATTTTTCAGTTACCCAGCCTTGGCCTGCCACGCTTACCAGTCGGCACAGCTCGGCCCAACATCGCTTCAATTCGTTCTTTGAATCGATGATCGCCAATAACACCACAAGCATTGGTGCTCTTGCGTATCCTGGCTAGTAACTTTTCGTCGAGTAGGTTGTGGAAGAGCGCTCTATAAGCCTGTTGCCTTGCTGATGGATCAACAGCCAGTTCGAGATAGCACGAGTGCGCTGTAATCAGACTGTCAACCGATCCCGCAGCATGGTGCGCGTAGCTCGAGTACGGGTACTCCCCTGGTGCTGCAACCATGCGAGCACGCACGGGATTGAGCTCGATGTACCGCTGGCAGGTCAGCAAGTAGTTGCTGTCCTGAACCAGGCTGGCTTTGTAACGCCCCTCCCATAATGTGCCCGTACGACAGTAGCGAACATTCAAGCGCTGCACGTAGTTTCGTCCCATAGCTTGCATCATCAGCGGCAACGATTTTTCTCGCCCCGGACTGACCAGTAAATGCACGTGGTTGGTCATCAGGACATAGGCGTGGATCAAACAATCATTGGTTGCTGCTGCCTCCTGCAATGCTTCGAGATAAAGCGAGTAGTCGTGTTCGTGAAAAAACACGGCTTGCCGGTCGACGCCGCGTGTTATGACATGTTGCGGAATGTTGGGAATGAAGTATCTGCATTGGCGCGGCATAGCCGAATTGTCTTGCGAATGGGCCGGTGAGATCCATGCTCAAAATCGTACTAAGTGTTGATTAATTCGGTTCGACCCCTGTTGTTGGGAACGACTGCTTTCACCAATATCAACCTTAAATTCCCTATACTGAACCGCTGCATTAAACAAACCTGGCACTTTTTATATTCTTTTTTTTGAGTAACGAGTCATTCCAGTGCGTACCGAGACACTTATAGTGGGCGGCGGCTTATGTGGCCTGCACACGGCTAGCGAGCTAACAAAACGCGGTGCCAAATTCATATTGGTCGAGGCGCGCGATCGACTCGGTGGGCGCATTTTGTCGCGGACGTTTGGCGGGTCCAGCGACGAGCATGAGCAACCCGGATTCGATCTTGGCCCCGCCTGGTTTTGGCCAGGCCAGGCATTGATGGAAAGTCTCATCGATGAGCTCGGCCTATCCAGTCAGGTCTTCACGCAATACGCGTCAGGCGAGGGGATCTACGAGGACGAACAATCGGTGCGCCGAGGTTTTTCGAGTATCTCGATGGCGGGGTCGTACCGCATGAAGGGTGGCATGCAACAAATTATAGCGGCGCTCGAATCACGCGTCGCCGCTGAACGCCTGCTTTGCAGCACGCCGGTGACGAAACTCACCCGAAGCGACGAAAGCATCTGCACAACGGTGCTGATGGCGGGAACGATGACCGAAATTCACAGCGACCGGGTGGTGTTTGCCATGCCGCCGAGGCTTGTTGAGCAAACCATTGAGTTCGATCCGCCGCTGACCAGCGCGCGGGCATCAGCGTTGCGCGCCAATGCAACGTGGATGGCAGGGCACGCCAAGCTGCTCGCAGTTTATGAAGAAGCGTTTTGGCGCGCGAGCGGGTTGTCAGGGGATGCGATCAGTCATCGAGGGCCGCTCGGCGAGATACACGATGCTTCGCCCGATGACGGAGGCCCGTATGCATTGTTCGGTTTTTTTGGCGTACCGGCGAGTTCCCGAGCGGCACACGAGGAGGAATTGCGGGCCGCAGCTATCGAGCAATTGGCTCGACTGTTCGGATCGCAGGCGCGATCACCGCTGGAGGTAACGATCAAGGACTGGGCAAGAGATCCGCGAACCGCAACACAACTCGACCAGGACATCTCGAATCATCATGCATTCGGCACGATGACAGATCGGGCCGAGCCAGAATGGGACGGCAACATTATCTGGTCAGGGAGCGAAACGGCGGGCGGACAATATGCCCATTTTGGCGGCTACCTTGAGGGCGCCATTGCATCCAGTGTGCAAACGGTAGGATTGCTCGAAGACAAGCTGTGATCAGCAACAGTGGAGTTTCAGAAGCGGCACGGTTGAGCGTATTACTGCGTTAAACAGACCTGGCACTATTGTTTCGCTCTACGGCAATTCCGGGGACAGTTTACTTATCTAAAAGATGAGTAAACTGTCCCCGGATTCCACGTAAGGGAATCTACGGATATTCTTCCGGCGCTGGAAATGCGAGATTCAGAGGCACGTATGTGTCAGAAAGCCGCGACATCATGAAACACGAATTGAAGTATCGTGTACGCAAGCCCGAGCCGGACAGCAACTCACTGTTTGCCAGCTCGAAACCCCTGCCGCCGCCCGCAATAACATATACGATCTCCGCACGCTCTAAATCGCCAGACATGCCGGTCTTTCGATTCCTGAAAAGCATGTACGGCTACCTCCCATTGCGCGAAATCGATAGCCTGTTCGGATTTGTCGAAAAGAGCACGCTCTATGGCGGTCGTGAATTTACCGGACGAGAGCTTTCCGACCGCGACGCTATGCAACTGATCAATGCCGGAATCGGCATTCGCCTGCCCATGTCCAATCACCATGTCAGCCGCGAGGAGTATGAGGAGAATTTGCCACTTCTGAAGAAATATCATC
>PVMK01164336.1_pt1 | contig 42671 bp, 36 predicted proteins | sample 1853481 | NCBI WGS metagenome assembly PVMK01 (sample SAMN08533507, study PRJNA380276) | Marine sediment metagenome, whole genome shotgun sequencing project.
GTGGTCTACGATGCATTCCGTTTTGGTATCGAGTTGCCCGCGGAAGCTAAGACGACCGGGAAACTCGATACCAAAACGGAATGCATCGTAGACCACCCAGCGCGGCGTCGGGATTTCCAGCACGCGTGCGTAGTCACCAGCTTTCTGTGCAGCGTCGAAGTCCGGGTCGATCCAGACCGTAGCGAGTTCGGAAGCACCTATGGTGTTGGTCCAGTTTGCCGCTTTAACGTCGACCGTATTACCAACCGGCGGTAACACGCCATTTGCATCAAGCTCGCGGCCTACAGACCAGGCGACGTCATACACTTTTTCGTGCGTCTTGCCCTTGGCATCCAGCCAGCCTTTCACGATCTGGATACGGTCAAGATTGGCGCCGAGCGGGTCGCGCAGCGCGTAGACCATGAATGCAGGTGCAGCGGCGGTGCCACTGGCCGGCAGGTCGCCACCCATCGGCACGCCCTTCTCATAACCCAGAATGGCAGGCCGACGGCTATTCAGATCGCTTGCGGTGTAGTCCCAGCCACCGAAGAAACGCACCAGCATGCGCGGACCTGTGGTCGCGTAGACTTCTTTGCGCTCCATCGCGTCCCAGATAGCGGTACGGGTATTTTCCGTAGCCCAGACACCCGTATAACCCGAAGCAACCAGCTGGTCACCTCTGTATGAACCTACTTCTGATGAAATAAATGGGTGTTGTATACGACTGGGCTTCGGTTCTGCATTGGTGGCCTTACCGAAAAAGTTTTCCTCTTCTGCGGTCGAAAGCCCGGTGTGACTGTCGGTAGAACCAACGAGACCAAACTTATACGGATTGGTGCCAAGTTTCTCTTCCAGCAACAGGCCGTTTTTTCAGCGCCTCACGAGTGTACTCGTACTGCAGCATGTCATCGGTCTTGGCCGCAGAAAGATCAAGGTTGCCAACGTCCCAGGTCTCGTAATCTGCAAAGGCATCATCGGGTGACAGTAACGGGTGTGCCTCGCCATCGCCTTTGATCTGGGTGGTTTCGTACAATGGCTCCCACTTCGCCCGCGCCTCAACGTAATCATCATCAACCTTGCGACCGGTAAACTGCTTGTCAACCGGGAACATGATGCCGTTCGACAGGTTACCGTTATGCGCAATGGCCAGTGCCGAACCACCGGTCCTGGCCTCGTAGGCTTCAAGATACTTATAGAGTTCCAGAGGGTCCGTCGAGCCTACCGGTGCCTGAGTTGTGTACGGCACAACCTGACTCACCTTGTCGCCGTTGTCGCGGAATAACACGTTACGATGCAGGTTGTCGCCGGCATCGAGCGAAGTCCACTCGAAACCGATAATGGTGGTGAATGAACCCGGGTCATTGAAGCGCTCGGCCGCATCGACCACGCGCTCCCAGATTGATGCATAGGTCTTTCCGCCGGGTGAGTACTCGGCAATCATGTCCGGGTTCATCTTGCCCTGCGAAAACGTGCGGATTAAATCCAGAGCAGCCTCGGCCGATGCATCACCACCTTTCTGGATGCCTGTGTACCAACGATTACCCTGATCGTATTTGAGAATTTCAGGCTTACCCGCCGCCATATCGGTAAAGAAGCCCATACCATCCGAATGATCGGTAATCACCAGCCAATCCAGCGGCCGGCCGAGTTTGGCTGGCTGGCCACTCGAGGCCATCACCTCTTCACCGCGGGCGAAACGATAAGCATCATCCAGACCAAGACGCGCACCGAACAAGCCGGCATCCATCGATAAGCCAGTATGCAAATGCGTGTCACCCCAAAACACCTCATCAGGGAACCCACTTTGTGCGTAAGGAGAGTAAGCCTTGCCGGGATAGAGATCGGACAACGACTCCCGTGATGGCGTTATCTGCGCAGTCGCGGTCGTCGCCGATGCTGCAAATATAAGCGTACCCAGAAGACTAGCGCTTAAGAAAGAACATGTACGGGAAAGACCCGCTGTGAAGTTTCTCGTCGGGGACATCGCTTATTCTCCTTCTAATTGACTAGGCACGATTTACCAAAAGTATAGGTCATTTCGAAGCGTCATACCCTCTGGCTTGAAACCCTATTACTTCAGAAATTATTCGCGCACCGATTCAATTTTTTCAATATCACCATTTGCATAGAAATATACGATGATATCCATACCGCCTTCATGCTGTTTGTAGGTCCACGTAATATGTACCTGGTTGTTCATCTCATCAGGCTGCCCGCAATGCTGCAGCACCTCGTCCTGAGACATACCGTCCTCGATAATGTGGCCGTCACAGCGAAATGTGTCGGCATGTGCCGACAAGGATAAAATCAGGCCAAGGACTGCACCTGCGTACTTGCCTGCCACGCGTAAACTGAACATCAAACTCTCCCGGTGATCTTTTCCGCCTCTACAGCACGAGTCTATCAAACTGAAATATGCGGCGACATCTCCTGCGAATCCACGCCGCGGTTGGGGTTGAGGACTGATCCCAAACCCGACTTGTGGCCGCTATCAGTACGAGTAGAATGGCGGCTCCCTATTCCGGAGAACTAGAATGACAAAGGAATCTACGATCCAACCATTCGCCAAAGGCGACATCCTGGTTGGCGCAACTGATTTGAACAACCCTGATGATGACCACGCGGGCGATGGCCGCATCATCCAGTATGACAGTGACCTGAATGAGAAAGGCGTTCTCTGGACCGAAGGCACCACCCACCTTGTTGGCGGCCTGCAATTTGGTCCCGATGGCAACCTTTGGGCTTTCGACACTAATACCCACAGTGTTTTGCGCATAAGTCCGGAAGGCAAACAACTACCAGAAATCAAGTTTGCGGAAAGATCATTTTCACACTGTAATTTCGCGCCTGATGGATCGGTACTAATGGGTGAGCATCTGGTCGGCGATGGGAGTGGCTTCCCGGAGTGGATGGGCAAATTCTCTGATATGGGCACAACCCTGATCAAGATCCCGGGTGAAGACGTGTTTGGCCATGGCCATATTTTTCGCTTCACCATGGAGGGCGAGCTGATCAAGGAATATGAGAACGAGGTCCATGGCGGCATGACCGGATTTCTGGGCTGCACCACCGCGAGTCTTGCATCCGATGGCAAGACGCTGCTCTACAGTTCCGAGACAGGCCCTCGCGTCATGCAATACGATCTCGAAGCAGACCAGCAACTACCGGATTTACTGACATTCGAACCGCGAGAAGGAATGGTACTGGTTGCACGTTACCAACCCGATGGGACAATCCTGATGATGAAGGCTGTGTCTCGGGAAGACTTCGTGCTGCAGCACCTGTCAGCGAAGGGCGAAGTGCTGAAAACATACGAGCTGCCATCAGCAGGCTGGGCAATCATAGCTCCATCTAATGATGACAATGTCGTTTTGATCGGCAATTTCTTCAGTGGTACTGTTGCAAAATTCGATCTCACCACAGGCGCAATTACGGCCGAAGTCAATGTCGGTGTCCAACGCTCACTCGCCGGTATTGCCCAATACGCTGGCTAACTAACGCCATTATGATCTGAGCAAAGGCGAGATCATTGCGCAGGCTGAGACCGTGTGCAGCGTGGCTGGCGGGTATGGTGCAGTTTGCTGGCTAGGTTTGAAGTAGCAAGTCAAACACAAAAGGCCCCGCTCATGTGGGGCCTTTTTTATGCATGCTGATTCAATGCCTCGCCACTATTAAACAGGTATTCAGGATACTAACCCGCATTTACACCGCATCCATACTTCAGCTTCTACCATCGGTAGTTGGAGCGTCTTTGGCCCGGAACCCACTGAATCGTAAAAAACGGGCCACAGTCTCTGCACAGACCATCGCGAAACCTGCGACGGGCAGGATGCCCAAGTGTCGTGGAGCGCAGGGATGCGCGGGAGCGACAAAGCTACGTGGAGCATGAGATATCAATCTGGTTGTTTAAGTCCAAAAAACCCCGCAATGCGGGGTTTTTTTCGTTGCTTGGGACAAGCTTAAACGCTTGCCCCAAGGAAATTCCGAGGAGGTCTTTCAGGCTCCGCTTCGCGAAACCTGAAAGCCGCTCGTCATTTCACCACGGCACAATATCACCTGTGTAATCAAAGAAAGTGCCGCTGTTAGCCACCGAGAAACGATCAATATTACGGATCATATCTGCTGCAGCTTCTGGTGGTGTCTGTATGCCTTTGATCGCCTTGCGGTACTGCTCAGGAATAAAATCGGTTGACGTCGCACCTGGGGTCACCAGACCGATAATGATCTTTTTACGTTTTAACTGCAGCGCCAGATTGACCATCTGCATGTTCAGTGCGGACTTGCTACTGCGATACCAGTAGAGCATAGGCATGTTCACCATGCTGATCGAACCCTGGCTGCTGGAGACGGAAATCATTTTCTTCAGCTCACTCGCCTCTACATTCTTACGGAACTCTTCGCACATTTTCATCGGGCCAGCAACATTCACTGCCATCACTTTATAAAACACGTCGTAGTTCATTTTGCCGAATAACTGGTTTTCTATACCGCCGCCGATACCAGCATTATTCAACAGGAGGTCTATCGGCACGCCCTCGTATTTCGCCGCCAGCGCTTCAATCGCGGCATGGTCAGTCACATCAAGCTGCTCAACGATGATGTCCTTGTTGGCAGCCGCCAGGGCATTCAGTTCATCTGCTTTTCCCGGCGTGCGGGCCGTCGCAATAATCTTCGCACCACGCTCCGCATACTGGCGCGTAAATTCCAGGCCTAAACCACGGTTGGCGCCGGTCACCAGTATTTGCATGCCCTCACTAACCGGCACTGCCAGCTTGTCTGCTTCGGACAATGGGGCTGGTGCCCGGGTATGGCCACCTGCAACTGCCTGGTTAACACCAAAAGCAACGGCTGCCAGACCAGCGGCACCGGTAAAAAAATCTCTACGATCAATAGCTGCGCTCTGCTGTTTGTCTTTGCTCTCACTCATAATTTATTCCTGTGTTAATCACCTTGCACACGGCCGCGTGATAGCGCGGCCGAGCTGCGTTGTGCTGCAATTTGTTAAGTGGAAATCTTGTGTTGTACATAGCTTTCATTTATTAGCGAAATTAGTAGGCTTTTCGATGCCATAAAGAACATCAGTGACATCATCCGTTTAGTGACACACTATATCTGCAGTTAATAGTTCAAAGATGATTATTAAAAAAAGCCGGCAAATGCCGGCTATTCTTCAGACATGCTCTTTTAATCTATATACGTATCAGCCTGCTGCTTTAAGTCTGGCACCTTCTTTCTCGGCCGATACCAGCGGTATGGCGTCCATCACCCAGCCCTTTTGCTCATGCCTTGCAGGGGATGGAACAGCGTAGGCAACCCGCCCTGCATTTTCTGCAACTGTCCGTGTATCAATCTTCCAGCCTTTATTTTCCCATTCTTTCAACGACTCCCGGTACATCAGGATGCATTTGTCAGCAGGCAACATGAACTCTTTGGTATTGGTATCCGGAGTCAGGCGTGGGCGCAGATCCTGCACGACGATCACATCCTGCTCAGCAACATACTGATTACGATCCATGACATTCTGATCATATTTTTCATCGGTATAGCAGTTACGCATGCACAGCAGGTAGACCGCAATATTCTCTTCATCGATCGGCCGTTCCAGCAGGTACTGATGCATGTAGTTTTTGTCGGTCAGGTGTATATAAGTCCAGACCTGGCTCGGCCCGTGGTAGCCGGTTCCGGCTTCCAGATCACCCGAACCCTCTCTGGCATCCTTAAATTTGGCATCATCCGGCAAGGGTGGTGCCTGAAAGGTATGCCAGAAACCCTGTCCCCACTCGGTCACCTTGTCGATGCGCATTTCACCAACGTGGTATTCCTGGTCTTCACCGGAAAATCCATGGGTGTCATGCACAAATTCATTATGGGCGGGGTCAATGCCGTTCTCGATGGAACGTTCATAGTTCGCATTAAGGGTGTAGCTTTGCAAGGTGCTGCGCCAGCCTTCCTGATCCCACTCAGGCACATCAATAATGGGGGGGCGCTCATCTTCTGCAAGATCACCCAGAAACGCGAACACGATGCCATGCCGCTCATCAACCGGGTAGGCATCTATGCGCGTGCGCGCGGGCACTTTAGGATTGGGTCCTAGTGACGGAATACGCGTCACGCGACCTTCTGCATCATATTCCCAGCCATGGTAGGGGCACTGAATACAGTCACCGGCAATCTTACCGCCGGCCAGCGAACCACCACGATGGGTACAGGTATTACTCAGGCACTTGGCCTTACCATCTTCGCCACGAAACACGACGAAATCCTGACCCAGGCCACGAACCTTGAGCGGCTTGTCTGTGAGCTCTTCAGTCAATGCCATGGGATACCAGAAATTAATGTACATAGGACTTTCCTCATTTCGGGACAGCGCGAACAGCCGTGGCGCCATCCAGCAGATTAATCATGTTTTTATTCGGTTCGCTTAACCAGATGGATGCCCGAACAGAGCCCCAAACAGATACTACGAACTTCTACGGATTCGCTAAAAGTCTAACACTCTGGTCAGCCCGGCGTCATTGGCTTTAGCAATCATCAGGGCCTGCGACTATCAACTGGATATAGGTCTCAGGCAGTATCTGCCGCATGACGGCGGCGGATGTAGACCACAATAGCGAACACGGGCAGCATCAGCATCGCACCCGCAAACAGCGGGGTATTCGGGCCATAGGTCATAAACAGGAAACCCGAGACCGTGGGCCCCACCGAACGACCCAGCCAACCCGCCGACTGGAACAGCCCCAGGACGGTCCCGCGCTCATGATCACCCGCCTGCTTCGAGACCCAGCTGGTAGAGGCCGTATTGAACATTGCACCGCCAATGGCGGTAAAGGTAATACCAAATAACATCAGCGCTTCGGCACGGGTCAGCCCCACCGGCCCAAGTGAAAAGACTGCTACTGCCGGATCGCTTACAGCAGAAAACGGCACCGTTGCCATCCACAACAGCCCAAAAATATACGCACAGACAGCTACCATCAGCAGCCGGCCCTCACCAAAAACAGGGACCAGTCGACCCGTAATAAACATCTGCGTAACCATTACGATAAAACCCAGATACATAAAACAGAAACCAACCTGTTTCGGCCCCCAGTCAAACCCTGCCTGCGCCCAGAACGGGAACGTAGTCTCAAAATTGGTCATCGCAAAGAAAACCAGGAAGCCCATCAGCACCATCTGTGCCAGCACCGGGCGTGAAAGTATATGCACAAAAGAACCTTTGCCCGCCTGGCTCATCAACTCGCGCTGCTCACTGGCATGGGCACGCTGTTCGGGAGACAGGCTTTCGCGCAGGAAAAAGATAATTGCAATCATCGTTAACAAAGACATGCCGGCCGCAGCAATGGAAGGCCCGAACAGTGATGCGGTTGCTGCTGTGTTACCCGACAAGAGCCCGCCTATAGCCGGGCCAGACATAAATCCGATACTCACTGCGCCACCCACCATGCCCATACCCTGGGCCCGTTTTTCAGGCGGCGTGATGTCCGCAACATAAGCCGTTGCGGCAGCGAAATTGCCTGCCATTAACCCGGTCAGAAACCTCGACCCCAGCAACATTGGCAGGCTTTGCGACCGATCGGCCCAGGCCATTAACAAATAGGCCAGCGTAGACCCAATCATGGTCAATATAAGTATAGGTTTGCGGCCATGCTTATCGCTGAGTTTGCCCCAGACCGGTGTGGCCAGAAACTGGCCCATCGCGAAAGAAGACACGATAAAGCCGGCATACATCTCGGTCGCGCCCAGGTTTTTTGCCACAAAGACAAAAGGTGGCAGCACAAGCCCGAAACCCATGCTGCTGAAAACGATCACACAAAACAGGACGGGCATAAAGCTTCTACTTGTAGGTCAGTTCTGCTCGGCCACCACTTACCGCAGCAAAATCAGCGGAACGCAGCCAACGCAGAGCACGCTTGTCACCTTTCAGATAAGCATCCAGAAAGGCAGTCTGTGCTGAGCGGACCGTGTTCACAGCTTGCGGATCATCAGGCCCGCCGCGATTATCACGACAGATAAGTCCACCCAGGTAATGATCAGATTCCTGCAGGACCAGTGAATATTTACCGCCGGCGGGTGCCAGTGTATACGGTGCCATCCGCCACTCCCATGGATAGACATCACGTGTGCCTACATTACCCTCATCCAGCGTGCCGCCCGATGCTATCAATGGGCCAGTCAGCCCGGAGAAAGCATCATCAGTCATATAGGCAACCTGCGGCATGTTGGCCATGGGTGGCACCTGCCCTACTCCACTCATAACAATAGCCGCACTGAAACGTGAGTCGGTGTAATCCGGCAACACCTCCCCTGTCGAGTTCTGCATATGCAGACCGGACTTCACCATGGCAATCATGCCACCGAAGGAGTGACCCGCCACCGCTGCTTTGCTGCCGTCCATGCGACCGGCAATTTCCGGAATCTGCGCCTCAATAGCATCAAGTGAATCGAGCACAAAGCTCATATCCCGCACGCGTGCAGACAGCAGTTTTGATATTTCATCCGGTTTCAGCTTGCCGCGATTAGGTGAGTCCAGATGATTGGGCTGAATCACAACATAGCCGTGCGACACCCAGAAATCAGTAATATTCACGTACTGCTGTGGGTAACAAAATGCGCCGGCTGAAAAAACTATGACGGGGAATGGGCCAGCTGAATCAGGCCAGGCCACCTGGAGCGTTACATCACGCTCCTGAACGGGATCGTAAAGCACCAGTTCATCATTGCGCACAACCTGGTTCGGCCCCGTTTCCAGCCAGCTACTGGCATCTCCTGATGAACTCGCACACCCATATGACAGGGATAAAAATAATACTGGCAGCAATATTCGCAGTGCCACTGCATGCAGGAGTCGCATGAAGGTTTCCTTCCTTTGGGTATAGGGTAGTAATTTTTGCGGACGATAAAGGCTGCGACAATAGCAGCTTAACGCATTAGCTGCGATTGCAAATAATCATAAATACAGGACAAAGCAAACAGTCTGGATAAAACAGGTTGATACTTAAGGCGGCTACTTGTCAGGATCACCCGGATCAGATAACGATGCACCAAAATTGATCTGATAATCGAGATCCGTCAGATTGCCCTGCTCTTCTGTCAGCTTGATAAAAATGGGCTGATCAACAGTAAGGTAAGAACCACAGGCCTCACCGGGATCACACACACGATTATCATTATCTGCGTCTGTATACGCGACCAACTGGTAGCCGCTCTCACCCTCTTTGGTCGGCGGCAACTGATCAATCTGCCAAATATATTCGCCCTCAACAACATCGGTTTCAACTTCACGAATATTGCCGGTCACAGGATCTATCAGGCGCACATAGAGGTGTCCGGCATCACCGGTCAGCTGAATCAGACTTTTCTGCATAATTACCGGAACCGTTACCACATTAATATTTGAAGTAATGGTCAGCGTTGCTGAATAACTGCCTTCTGTCTCTGCTAACAGGTCCCGATCAATCTGCACACTGTAGTCTGTTAATCCATTTACAGGCGGCGTCAAAAGCCATGTTTCGCTGGACACGATACTGATTATATTTAGCTCACCACCCGAGTTATTACGCAGGGTGATATCCAGCGAATTCAGCGTGACGCCATAATTTAATGCTCGCGGGAAAACACCCAGCCAGGGTTTTGGTGCGGGCGGGCTCCCATCTTCGGCGATGGCAGCAGAAACCGCTTTATTCGCATCAATTAATCCATAGCCGAATTGGTCATTGCGGCCACCATTGCTTATATCACCCAGCGGGATTGTTAACTCACCCGCCTCAAGCATTGCAGTAATTCTTTCGGGTGCTAACCCGGCATTTACTGACCGCATCAGGGCCAGAACACCGGCCACATGAGGCGTAGCCATTGAGGTACCCTGAAAAAATGGATAGATATATTCAACCAGACCCAGGGCATCATCTCCGCCGGTACTCAACACACCATCGGCATACGGGTCACCATCAACATTGCGGGATGTATCACCCCCTGGTGCCGCCACATCAACGAAACTACCAAATGAAGAATAAGGTGCTCTTAGCTGATTAATGGTGACTGCACTAACGCCAATAACACCATCGTAAGCAGCGGGATAGAATGGCTGACTGGACGCACTATTCCCGGCAGCAGCTACAATAATTGAACCAGCTGCAAGTACCTCAGCAATCAGGTCTGCTTCAATCAGTGACAGATCTGTGCCACCAAGGCTCAGGTTAATTACATCTGCAGGATTGGTATTTACAGGCACACCATTACAATTGTCACCCTTATCAAGGCCTGCTGCGAAACAAAGCCCCTGGCGGATATCAAAACTGGTACCGCCACCCTGACCCAGCACCCGGACCGGCAGTATCCTGGCATCCGGCGCAACACCCGCTACCCCGCTCCCATTATCAGTTGCAGCGGCTACGGTGCCGGCCACATGGGTGCCGTGAAATGAGCTACTGAAACCAAAGAACCCACTATCACCCGTATCCGTAGGATCATCATCCGGCCCAGGGTCTTGATCGCGGGCACTGCTATCAGAACTGATGAAATCATAACCACCCGTTACGTAGTCGATCTGGCCAACAATATCCGGATGCAGCGGCAAAATACCGGTGTCCAGAACAGCCACTGTAACGTTAGCCCCAAGTAACCCCATCGGGCTACTTGTCGGAGTTGGGCGGAATAAATCCCACGCAGCAGGCAAATTAATCAACGGGTAATGCCACTGGTACTGATAACCTGGGTCATTCGGTTCAAATAACGGCTGACGTATATAGTTCGGCTCAGCCAGTTCTATATCTGCCCGACCAGCGAGCTCCTTGATTTTTGCCATAGTGGCCAGCTTGGCGCGTTGCTCTGGCGACACAGTTACCCAGGGCGCTGTCTCGGCCGGAACTGCATCAGATGCTACGCCCGCTGCAGTAGCTGTCAGCGGCTCTGCTGCAAAATTAAGCAGTCTGACATTGCCCACCTGTGGTGCTATTTCACGCAGACTGGAGGCAGTCACATTAAGTTCGTCAGGGTTCATAGCAGAGCTTTCGGCTGCTCGCTGCTCTATGTAACGCACCATTGCCTCGCCTGGCACAAAATCGCTGGAAAGCCTTAACCCGGCAGTGGTTGCGGATGCATCACCCTGACCCACACTTAAAATATAGTTGGAGGCGCCATCGCCGCAGATGAAAAAATTACCCAGCGTATTTGCACATACCGATACCCAAACAAAATACTCACCGGCCTCCGGCACGATTAAAGATTCCAGTGGACCCAGTCCCGCAGCAACATCAATCAGGTTCAGATCAAGATCAAGCAGCAGCAAATCTAGATCATTCTGAAACGGTGCATTTTCTATATGATCAGAAATAAACAGGGATATCGTTTGTCCGCCCAGCAACGAAACACGATAAAAATCATTCAAGTCTGTATTGTTGAAATCATCGCCAGTAGCGGGCCCGTCTGCTCCAGCACCAACAAAAGCAACAAAACCACCTACTGTCCCCGGGTTGGGCAGGAGCTGCCCATCAAAACTATTATTGATTTTTAACGCTGGATCGTCGTAGGGAAAATCATTATCCAGTATTGACGCAGCTGGCGCGTTCGGATCATTGGTATCCATATCGACAGTCAGAGCAGCTGAAACCGATATCGTACCCCCGATACTCAATGACCCCTGCGGTATAGGATCGGGTTGCACCTCACCACCGCCACCACCTCCGCCGCCGCCGCCGCCGCAAGAAACAAGCAGCACCAGCATCGAAATGGCTGTAACAGCGATTCCAGAGCTTCGAATTATCCAGGAAGAAAAGCGCAAAATTATTATCACTTACTGTAGCCCAATGCCGCCAACAGGATATGACGACCTTTATCAGCATTATTTATGAGCTTCTCAGAATAAATGAAAACCTCATGGAGGAACACCATAATAATCCTGATTGCCAAGCTGACAGCAGACTGAGCGGGCTACAGGTAGGGCTGTTGATAAAATACCCACAGGATCCACCTGTACGCCCGATGGGCGGATGTAAGCAACGAATTGCACCACAATTTATTGCCTACAGGCGGTCTGTGCCTTATAAAAGGGACGTATATACAACTAATTACTAACCAGCCTTTAAGACACTGAGGTGCAGCATGTCCCAAGCAGTTCATCTGGACGACTCCGAACAAATCTCTGAAGTCGCCAAAAAACCCAAATCATCCTTTACAGGCGCCAAAACGGGCTTTGAAGGCAAAGAGGCCGAAATCGGCAAGGCCGTGCAACTGGCCCTCAAAACTTTGGCCAGCGGTGTCGGCTATCAGCACGAAATGAATGATGCGCTGGTTAAAGCACGTTTGCATGCCATACAGTTCGCAAAAGACATGGGCATCATGGACAAGTATGTCGAACACGACATTAAGACCATGGCACCGATTAATTCCCGCGTTGCCCAGTTAATTAAGAAGACCGGCGATAAGGAAGCCGCCCTGGTGGGGCTGTGCGAACGCACTGCCTGTCACTATCACCTGGTGCTTGAAACTGAAGCTGAACCCGGCAAGCGCACCTGGAAATCTCCGTGGGGCCATGTACTCGCACCCAGCAAACGCATGGGCATGTTTGATCTGACCGAACAGGAAATTCATGAAACCTGGTTTGTGCCTCGTGTAATGGGGTTTGCGAAAGCTATGGGTGTCAATATCAAGGTTTCTGACTGGAACGATGAGGGTATCGTGACGATTGAACTGGTTGATTAGTTCGCCAGGTCGCTGCAAACAGGCCGGTATATACCGGCATAAAAGACGGGGCTCTTAATGGCCCCGTTTTTTTGTGCACAAATCCATATCCTGCAAAAAGAGCATGTGGCACTTGCCGCAACGCAGGTTAAACTAACGCCATGCTGCTAAAGGCACGAAGCAAATCCTTGTTTAATTGTGCGCCTGCTGTTGCTTTGTTGCTGACAGCATTGGCCAGTTGTACCTATAGCCCCGGGGGCCAGGACGCCGACGTAATCATTGTGGGTGCGGGCATCGCAGGCCTGTCCGCAGCACTCGAGGCCTCATCCACTGGTGCGAGGGTCCTGGTCATCGAAAAAAACTCGGTCGGTGGCGGACATGCTGTTAAAGCCGGCGGGTTTGCCCTGGTCGACACAGCGTTGCAACGAGAGAAAGGCATAGCAGACTCTCCGGAACGGGCCTTCCGCGATCTGTCCCGCTGGGGCGAGGACCCCGACCCCTACTGGACCCGGTATTACGTGGAGAAATCAGGGCCGGATGTCTACGACTGGCTCACCGCTATGGGCGTAGAGTTCAGGGTGATTATAGATACACCGGAAAGCAGCGTCCCGCGCTTTCACTTTACGCGCGGAACATCCGTCAATGTAATTATCCCCATGATGCGCAAAGCATTGCTGGACCCGAATATTGAGTTCATGTGGAATACCCGGGTGACAGAACTGGCCCGATCACGCGGGCAGATAACCGGCGTGTTTACGGCCAACGAACGTGATGGCAGCAAAAAGCGATTACGCGCTGCCAGCACCCTACTGGCAACAGGCGGATTCCAGAACAATCTGCAACTGGTGCGCGACAACTGGCCAGAAGATAAAGGCAAACCTGAGCAGCTTTATAAGGGTGCCGGCAAGTTTGCCACGGGCGATGGTTATCGGCTGGCCAGCTGGGCGGGCGCCGACCTGCAGAACATGAACCGCCAGGTCACCTTTTACAGCGGTGTCCCAGACCCGCACGATCCGTCAGGGACTAAAGGGCTGTATGCCGAAAACCCGGCCGGAATCTGGCTGGCGAGTAACGGCCGGCGGTTTATAAATGAATCGGCTAACAGCAAAGAGATTGCTAAAGCAGTAACCCAACTCAAGCCGATGAGTTACTGGATTGTTTTTGATGCAAAAGGCAGCCGCCGATTTAATGTCAGAGATGCACTCACTCCGAATAAGCTGACAGTACGCGATGAGATTCTTGCCAACCCGGAGCTGACAGTAACGGCAGATACGCTGGATGAACTTGCACAGCAATCAGGCCTGCCGGTACATGGTCTGCGGACATCCATAGAGACCTGGAACCGGATGGTAGAAGTGGGTACAGATTTTCAGTATGACCGTTTCAAACCCGGTAACAAGGCTACCTATATACGTAAGATAAATGAGCCGCCCTACTACGCATTACACGTGTACCCACTGACACGTAAAAGCATGGGCGGGCCGGCCATAAATACACATGCACAGGTGGTCGATAAATCAGGCCTGCCCATTCCCGGTCTGTATGCAGCCGGTGAGCTAACGGGTGTCGCGGGCATTAACGGTCAGCATGGCGGTTCCGGTACCTTTCTGGGGCCATCCGTTATCACCGGCCGCGTTGCGGGCCGTTCCGCCGGACAGGCAAGCCTTGCAGCAGTGCAAGAAGCAACTCGATACCGAAAACTCAAAAAGAAAACGGTGGCGTTAACCGATGCGCCCCCCAACTTTGATTTACCTGGCTACTGGCATTACGACGCCGTCCACCGCCTCGCTTTCGAGCAGGCCTACACGTGTGACCGCTGTCATTCAGACAGCTCACCTATACGCATGGCGAACAAAGCGGCTGAGATGCAGGCGCGCCTGAATACCTGTACTACCTGCCACTAGATTGCGGTTTAATGCATAGTGCAGTCGATAAATTAATGAGACCAGCGAGTGACTGAAAAAAATTCGGCAGCAAGCAGCCAGGATGAGTATCCGCCAACGGGCTACGCCTGGTATGTCGTTGTCATACTGACGATTGCCTACGTCTTTTCATTTCTGGACCGGCAGATTCTGTCACTGTTAGTCGAGCCTATTAAGGCTGATCTTGCTATCAGCGATACCCAGATGAGTCTCTTGCAAGGGCTGGCTTTTGGTATTTTCTATACTGTGCTGGGCATACCTATAGGGCGTCTCGCCGATCGACGCAGTCGCCGCGCTATTATCGCAGCCGGCACCACTATCTGGTGTCTGATGACAGCTGCCTGCGGGCTGGCTCGCGACTTCCCACAATTATTTCTTGCGCGTATAGGCATCGGCGTCGGCGAAGCCGCACTTAACCCCAGTGCATTTTCGCTCATCAGCGATTATTTCCCGCGCGAAAAACGTGCGCGCCCCATGAGCTTTTATGCCATGGGCGTATCACTGGGTGCAGGCATCGCCATGGTACTGGGAGGCCAGATCATCACCTGGGCCTATAACCAGCCGCCACTGGTACTGCCCGTCGTGGGCGAATTATTTCAGTGGCAAATCGTCTTCTTACTGGTCGGCCTGCCTGGCCTGCTGGTAGCCGCTTTGATGATTACGGTAAAAGAGCCCTCACGAAAAGACCGGATTTCTTTATCCACCAACAGTTCTCCTGAGGATCCACTATCCGTCAAGGTTGTGGCTCAGTTTCTGTGGGAACGCAAATCAACTTATGGCACTTTATTCCTCGGTATGTCTGTCGTAACCATTATTGGTTATGGCTATTTCTCGTGGATACCCACTATGTTTATGCGCACCTGGAACTGGGACATTTCCCAGATTGCATTTGCCTACGGTATGGTCATATTAATTTTCGGACCGCTGGGTGTAAATTTTGGCGGCTGGCTGGCACAACGCTGGTATCAACAGGGTCGGCGTGCCGCACACATGCAGGTAACTCTGTTGGGGGCCTGCATACTAATCCCCTCTTCTGTACTGGCCCCGTTGATGCCTACACCTGAGCTTGCGGTGCTTATGCTCGCACCCGCCACCATCGGTGGCGCCATTCCAACGGCCACTTGCAGTGCTGCACTAATGATGATCGTGCCCAACCAGATGCGCGCCCAGACAACCGCTATTTATTATTTCGTGATTAATATGCTCGGGCTAACACTGGGACCACTACTGATAGCAGTTGTTACAGACAGTATCTTTGCAGATGAGTCAGCATTGCGTTACTCGATTTCTATTGTTTCCGGAGTAGCAGGAGCGCTGGCACTGGGATTCCTGATCGTAAATATTCGTCACTTCAGGAACAGTGTTATCGAAGCAGATGCCTGGAGCGGCGGTAACAACAATAGCTAGGCATTCATAAAAGCGTTCTCGACTATCCTTTCCGCCTCGTCCTGCTTTGCATACAAAGAGCGGTGTAATTCAAGCTGGCCCGCCGCACGAACCTGGTTATGTGTACTGCGATCAGCAAATTTATCGGGGTTCCAGCCAAAATAACATTCACGTAATGCATCCGTTGCAAACCGTGCAGCCAGTTCAATAATGATCATCCGCGTTGCGGGAACAAAATTCTGCCACTCTTGTGCAAATAGAAAACCATCCGCCACTTTTGCATAAGCATTAACAGCAGCCGTAAAAAAATCCAGCCTGAACTCAGAATGCTGCGTATCTTCACCGCGCGGGTTACACCACGATCGAAATGCATCACCGAGTTCAAGCGGCAATGGCATATAGGCCAGGGTGTCCAAATCAATCATGCAAATACCGTGGCCACTGCTTGCATCAAAAACCAGGTTGGAAATCTTCGGGGTCACCATGCACCAGCCGGTCGATCAACAACGGCAATTCAGGCAATTGCTCAGCCTGGGCAAAAATTTCCTGTGCCAGAACTTCTATTGCCCTGAAGTTACGGTGATCACTATGCTCAGCCAGCGCCGTACGCAGTTCCTGCAGGTGATACGGCGTATCGTGCACACCGAGACGTTTACTGTGCAGCTCTAATTTGAGATCACGCACATCGCGATGAAAGCGTGCCAGCAGATCACCAGCAGCAGCAGCCTGCGCTTCAGTCTCAAGCATATCGAGACACACACCCGGCATAAAAGTAGCCATGCGCCAGGCATAGCCCTCATCTTCAACCCATAACTTGCCATTATCCGCCGGTATAAGACGCTGGGTAACTGCACCCTTCACTGCCAGATGCAGGGTGAGCGCATCGATATCGTGATTGATCTCCGGTGTAAACAATGGATTCAGACGCTGCAGTACAAACAGCTGGTCAATTGCTACGGTAACCAGATAGGTATCATTAATCAGCCCGGTACCGAAAGCTTCCACCTGCGAATCGGCCAGACCGTATTTGGCAAGCACCTGGGTCAGTCGCGCATCTGCTTTACCGTCACCCACTAAATCAGTATTCAAGTATCTTCCCGGTCCATTGGTAAATAGTGCCTGAGTTAACCAGCGTAGCTGTGTCAATCACATTGATCATGCCGGCAATACTGTCTGCTATCGGCACCAGATCAAGCCCCATATTCATTTTCTCATTCATCTCAGTCAGCACACCCTGAGTGTCGACGAGGCCCGGGTTCAGCAGCACTACAGTGATGTCGTATTTACTGACAGACCCAGCAACATTCACCATCAGCATATTCAATGCTGACTTGCTGGCGCGGTAGAACATCGTTCCCGGTGGCATACTTTCACGCGCACTGAATGAACCACCCAGTGAGCTAATAGTGACCATCCGCTTCATACGACCTGCCTGCAGATGCGGCAGGAATGCTTCGCTCATTTTTAGCGGCCCCCGTGCATTGGTGTGCATATAGGCATCAAAACTGGGGTAGTCGAGCCGTTTAAATAATTGCTTGGGTGAAGGGCTGCCGGAAAGCCCGGCATTGTTCAGCAAAACATCAAGCGGTTGATCCTTATACTTCTCGGCCAGCGCATCGATATTCTCGAAATTATTCACATCCAGTTTTTCGATCGTGATATTAGAATATTCAGCCGCGAGTGCCTGCAGCGCTTCGGCACCATCCGGATTACGGGCCGTGGCGATAACCTTCCAGCCCTTTTCTGCGTATTGCCGGGTGAATTCAAACCCTAATCCGCGGTTGCCACCGGTAATCAAAACAGCAGGCGTATACGCATCATCTTCAGCTGCCATCACTGGCACAGATGCAATCTGCAACACACACATGAGGGTCAGCAACCCACTCCAGCGTACAACTCTACTTATTAATAGGCCTGCATACATCTTCTTGCCCTCAAAAAAGCGCACCTGAAAAAATTAAGCACTATTTATATAGTAATGCGATATTGATTTGTTATGTATTTGACCGCCAGACGCGACTTAAACAGTATGCATCGACATCCTTTGCGGGATTTCATGCACAATGCCTCGGTCCCCGCCCGCAACGGATACCCTTGGTATGGCAGATCACCGCTCGTTCGAGATAGACAAAACTCAACGTAACCTCGGCCCTATCTGGCTCACCGCCGGTGTCATGCCCCGCAATGTCGTTACGCTATTCTATTCGGCAGCCATGGCGATAGGCTTCATCAATCTGATTAACCTCATTCAGCCACTCATATTGCAAGAACAGCTGGGCATGACCGATGGTGAAGGTGACTTCACCGCCAACCTGTACATTGCGGCCGAAATAACGACCTTGCTTCTGGTCGGGCCGCTGGCCAACCTGTCTGACCTCATTGGCAGACGGCCCATTTTTGCCTGCGGGTTTTTAATACTCTGCCTGGCCTATGTCATGTACCCCACAGCAACCAGCGGCAGCGAATTGCTGTTTTACCGAATCATCATCTCTGCCGGCATCGCGTGCTGCACCACCATGATCGCATCACTCATGGCCGACTATCCGCAAAATGCTTCGCGCGGAAAATTTATTGGCTTCAATGGTGTATTTACAGCCTTTGGCGTGATCATTGTCGGTAGTGGCATGACGCAATTGCCCAGGCTGTTTAAATCAATGGGCTACCCAGCTGCTGAAGCCATTACACTAACAATGTGGATTGCCAGTGGTTTAGCTTTGGTGACCGCTTTTATTTGTTTCGCAGGGTTAAAAAAAGGCCGGGCCACCAGTCATGAAGAGAAGCTGTCTTTTCTGGAAAATGCGCGGGTTGGCCTGGGCGAAATTCGTAAAAGTTCACGCCTGCAACTGGCCTGTGCCGCAACCGCCCTGTCACGCGGAGACCTGACGGTACTCGCTTCATTTTTCTCGCTGTGGATTCAAAAAGTCGGCACAGATCAGGGGGTAGAATCGGTCATCGCTTCCGCTACCGCGGGCCGGCTATTCGGGCTAACGCAAATCGTTATGCTGTTCACCCTGCCTGTCATTGCATTACTGGCGGACCGGCTTGATCGGGTAACCACCCTTTCAGTCTCTATATTCCTGGCCGCCATTGGCTACTATGCACTGGGTGTCGCACCCGACCCGTTTAATTCACCGTTGATCTATCTGGTTATTATTCTGGCCGGTATCGGCGAAGCCGTCATGATCGTATCCGTACCCGCACTGATTGGCCAGGAGGCACCGGGGAAAATACGCGGTTCCATAATAGGTGTCGCATTCAGTTGCGGTGCCATTGGCATCATCGCTACCAACAAAGTCTCTGGCTACCTGTTTGATAACCTGGGTTACCAGGTTCCCTTCATTTTTATGGGTGTGCTGAATTCCTGCATGCTGATCTGGGCCATTGCGGTACGCGTCAAAACCGGAGACTCCCGCACACCCAAGGCTATTTAAGACCAGACCGCCACTCACAACTTTGCCAGCGTTGGCTATCTGACAAATACATCGGGTTTTCTTGCTATGCCGACTAAATTCAACACGGTAGTCATATCCCTATTGCTCGCATGTGTTGCATGTACTGCTACAAAACCCAAAGCTGATCGCCCGCTAATAGGTGTGGCTTTTTTAGTGCATGGCGGCTTTGATGAATTCAGCGACAACGCCCTGTGGGATTCGACCCTGCAAATTTTTTCCTACGATCCCAACAGCTTTGTCTACCAGAAAGTAATCTGGAACCCCGATGCCTGGCCGATGATTCTACAGGTGGGTAACGCACCCAAAGAACGCGGCAAGTATGCTTTCGAGAGTGCACGTATCGGCGGCCCCGACCCGGCCATGCAATACAGCCGTCAGCAACTCGCCGACCTGACCACCGCGCTGCAATCAGCTGAGGATGAACTGGGCGTGCGCTTCATCACTGACTATGTGAACTGGATTGGTGATATCGATCATCACCCGCATCCGCGCAATATTTATCAGCCGGGTGTAGCCGGCGGCACAGCTGTAACCTGGTGCGGCGAAAGTAATGTCACAGACCATAGCAAGAACAATGACAGGACAGATGGTTGGCCCGGCTGTAACCCGCAGCGCTACAACACTGATGGCACGATCGACCGCATGCTGGCAGCGGGTGTGGAGAAGATCCTGGTAATTGACCTGACCACATCAGGCGTACGCTTTTTCAAAAGTAATGACGTCATCAGGCTAAGCCGAAAAGTCATTGCAGAACACAATATCCGGAGCGGCACCACTGTCACCCTGCACTGGCTGAATGATCCGGCAGATTTATTGCGCGACTCTTATCCGGATGCACCTGCTGGCTGGACCAGTTCACTTGGCCAACCAGATAACGACCCATCGATTGCGCTTGAAAGCCGTCCAAACCCTGTTTCTGCCGATCCTGCATTTGCAGTTTTACATGCCGAAGGCATAGAAAAACAATTCAGTGCACGAACAGAAACAGGCAAGACTGGCGTCATGCTGATCAATCACGCCACACGTAAATACAACCAATTATTTGACCCGAAGGTTGATGACACCCTGGTCCTTAACGCCAACATTCGTGATCAGCTTCTGCAACGAAACCCGGGGCTTAACCCGGCCAACATCGTTGGGGCCTGGATGGGCATTAAAGAACTCAACCCTGCCATCACGGCCCGCCCACCAGCTTTCAGCCAGCTGGAACGCACCCGGCCCATGCGGGGCGAAAATCTGGGCCATGCTTATTTATATGAAACCAAAGAGACATTTCCATCAGGAGAATGGGGTTATCTATACTGGGATGCACTGGAACAACTAAAAGATCAGGGTGTTGAACACATCGTTGTCGCCTTCCCGCAAATCACGGTTGATTCAGTGCTGAACCTGGTCGAACTGCCGAACCAGATTGCCAAAGAGATCGGCTATAAAAACTGGCTGTATATTAATGAGCCGGACTTCGACACCTACCCCGATGCCGGACACCCGTTTGCCGACTACTGGGGGATCTGGGTTGAACGTGAATGCCCCATCCCGAATAACCCCCAACAGATACAGGCATGCTGTTTCGAAATGGGTGGCTGCAGTGATGGCCGACCTTATCCCCCGCCACGGCTCGCGCCACCCGATAAAGCCCGTAACGACCTCGACCCGTCGCTGGCCTTTGATGTCTCAGAATACGGCCATCTGGGTTACAACCCGGATAACGGCCCAGCCAACCCGGAGCAGGCGATACAAGATCAGTACACCGGCACCTGGGCAACGTGGTCTCCGCCCAACGCAGATCCGCGCGTAGGCCAGACACTGGCCAGCCATGTCATTAAATACGTGCGGGAATGGCAGGCATCAAGTCCTTAACATTAAAGGTACAGGCGCAAGGAAATCCAGAATGGGGTCAGAAACGGTAGCTAAAGAGCACGCCACCAATCACCTCGGTATCACCATCAACAAAATCCAAGGCCAGAACAGGTGATATTTCCCATTTTTCACTGACCTCAAAACCGTATTCTCCACCAATACGAATCAGACCCTCATAATCACCACCATCTGGCTTTTCTACACCGGGGCCGGCAAAAAGTTTCCAGGACCCGCGATGGTAAGCAAAGGGCACAGTCACGAGCCAGAAATCCAGATCGCCGAACACACGTTCAACTTCCGCACCCATACCGAAAGACTCGGTAATGCGCCGTTCATAGGTAAGCGCCAGTGTCAGACCGTTATCACGACGGTTAGCACCGGTGAAACCAGCAAATGCACCGACGCTATTCATGGGTTCGCTACGCCCACCTTCGGGTTCGGTTTCTGCCTGAGACTGGAGCGGCATCATCAGCAGGAACAGACCCATTATCGCTGCGAAAAAGAAATAAGTTTTCATTCGCCAATACTACCCTACTGAAAAGTACTGTTAACTGCAGTGGATCGAAATATCTCTCAACCATTTTCCTACTCTATGCGCACTCTATCTTGTCATCAGGTAAATGTGACAATGACCAACTAGTCGTCATCACGCGTTAGCGGCACAAAGCGTACCGGCAGAATATCTTCCCGGCTGATATCACCCTGTGCATTCTTTTCAATCAGCAACAGTTCCTGATGCCCGAAATGCTGCCCGACCGGGATAATCATCCGCCCCCCTGGCTTGAGCTGATCAATTAGTGGCTGTGGCACCTCCGGGGCTGCCGCCGTCACGATAATGCCGTCAAAGGGTGCATGTTCGGGCCAGCCCAGATAACCATCATCAATCTTTACGTGCACATTGGTGTAGCCGAGGCGTTTAAGTAATCCCTGCGTTTGCAGGCCCAGTGGCTCGACAATCTCAATGCTATAAACCTGATCGCAGAGTTCGCCCAGCACTGCAGCCTGGTAACCCGAGCCGGTGCCGACTTCCAGCACACGCCCGCCCTCAAACACACCGAGCAGGTCGGTCATAATCGCCACAATATAGGGCTGGGAGATGGTCTGGTTGTAGCCGATCGGCAACGGCTGATTAAGGTATGCCATAGACCTGTATCCATCTGGCACAAACTCATGGCGCGGCACTTTAGCCATTGCAGCTATTACCCTCGCATCGAGCCGATCCTTGCCAAGATAGCTGCGGGTTGCCCTCACATCGGATTCAATTTCCTGCACAAGCTCTGCCCGGGCCAAGGCATATTTATCGGTATTATCCGGTACTTTCGCGCAGGAAGCGGTCATAGCCAGTAATACAAAAACTGTCAGCGTAGTACGCATGGCGACAGTAAGCAGTTGCAAAAAAGACAGGGCTAAGTTTACTACGAATGGCCGGGCAACGGTGCTGCTGATTAAGGAGGCCAGGATATTTGTTGCAGGAGCTTTTGCAGATAAGCGTTGGCATCAGGCTTGCTATCAGCAAATAGTAAATATGCTTAGCTATAAAGTAAGTCATTAATAGGGCCAAACCACATTCAGCAAAAACCCGGTTTGACCCCATTTATTACATTTCGTGGATTACCTGCGCGAACTTATCAACCTGGCTCCAGTCGGTAAATTCAATATTGGTGTTTGGATCAGTCGGGCCTTTGGTCATCCACATAATGAACCGGATCATAAAACGATCCACAAATCTGTACATCTGATAATCAATTTTCCCAGCAAAAACAGCCAGCTCTTTGGGCTGCCACTCCATTTGTTTCAGGAACTTTTGCAGATAGGGGTTGGTATCAGGCTGAGCTTTTTCTAATTTACGCGCTACTGCATTAACGGAGAAAAAAGCATTGGGTTTTTTATTGAGTACAGACAGGTTCTCCTCAATAAACTTGTAGACCTTCGCATTATGTTTGCCATAACGGATACTGGCACCAATCACAATTTTATCAAATGCTTCCAGGTCAACTTCCGGGCCATCATTAAGGGAAGCTAAGGTTACCTCATCCCCTGATTTCTCAATCTGTTGCTGTAAGTAACAACAGATTTCCCGGGTATGACCATCTGTGGTCGAGTAAAGAATAATGATTCTGGCCATGATTGGCAGGTTAGCCCATCAGGCTGGTTATCCGCAAATAGTAAATATGCTTAGCTATCAGATAAGAAATTAATAGCGTCAAATACTATTAAAAAATTGGCCCGACCCCATTCTGGGGGAGCAACAAGCTATAAAGCTATGCCCGGCACCATTGGATCCACCATGCGCGGCTGTCAGGAATCACATTCAACTTTAAGCTGTGATTGATAGTAGTTTTCCAGGCCAGTTTTGCCGATCAAATCCAACTGTGTTTCAAGCCAGTCTACGTGCTCTTCCTCACTGACCAAAATATCTTCCAGAATCTCACGGGTTACATAGTCAGACACTTTTTCACAGTCCTCTATTGCGGCTCGTAAATCTGGCAAGGCCGCCATTTCCATCTTGAGGTCACATTCGATTATTTCTTTTATATCCTGACCGATGAGCAGCTTGCCCAAATCCTGAAGATTTGGAAGCCCTTCCAGAAACAGAATGCGTTCTATGAGCACATCAGCATGTTTCATCTCATCGATGGACTCATGCTTTTCTTTTTGTGCGATGCGATCCAGCCCCCAATCCGCACAAATTCTGGCATGGAGGAAATACTGATTAATTGCAGTTAGCTCGTTCTTTAAAATCTTGTTGAGCCAGACAAGTACTTTATCGTTGCCTTTCACCAGATACTCCTTGCCTAAACGGCATCTTGCATTACTGCACGCCTGTTGTTCTACATTTTCGCAAGGAATAGACCCAAAATCAAAAATGCGGTGAGTCGGGCCGTGAAGAGTCCTACTGGCGAATATGGCTGGTTTTCAATACTGCCAAAAAGGTCGTAAATCAGTTGCCATACATAGTCGGGCTTGACACTTCAGTCAGCTCAGAGATTATCTGATTGGTGTAGCCTCGGCAGCTTCCACAATTAACACCCAAACCAAGGTGACCACTTAGAGCCTCCAGGTCAGTGTGGCCATCCGCCACTGCAGCCTTGATTTCTTTATCAGTTATTTGTTTGCATATGCACACGTACATGGTTATCAGCACCAGTATTCAGGGGAAGTGCATATTAAACGTAATGAGAATTATTCTCAATAAGTAGAATACCCATAAATATTCTTATATTTATCAATGGGATATATATTGGTATGCTAGTTATATTGCAGCACAACACATTTTGTGGGCACGAATAAGCTTATTCGGCTGGCAGCTCATCGGTGACATCGAACACAGGGTGAATCATATTCAGGCGATTTAAGGCCCTTAAATTATTTGGCCGTGGATAGTCGCTGTGAGAACAGCGTGGCTTAAATCGCATTTTCATCGAAAAGCCTCCGGCTTCCCGATATAAATTCCGAAGTGATCTTTCATGCCGGCTTCGCGCGGCTTGAAAGCTTTTCGTCATTTAAGATTTGGGGTCAGACACCAACTATGGACCACCTGCTTCCACTACAGCCACATTTCCCTCTTTATTAAACCCAATGGCGAAAACCAGATCGACTCCCCTGTGCCACATTAAATAATTTATGGCACCACTGTCTGCCGCTCGCTGATAAGCTTCTGCAAACTCTTCTTTCTGGCCCAGATAAAACTCGGGCGACTGATCATCCGGCGCACCCAGCATCGAAAGCACCAGGGACTCTGACATACCAATTTCTATTTCGGCAAACCGCCCGTAAAATTCTTTATCTTCCGATGCTGTAATTAGCCGATCCGTTACCATGGCCAGGATAATAAGAACAATAACGAATACGGCCAAAACCCTGAATCCCGGGCTGGCGAATGGCTTAAAAACCTTGGACATATAGAGACACCTACCAGCTTCATTTTATGAGTCAGCCCGTTGTTCCCGAGCATACACGGAATTCTCCAACAAGCCTTTTACGTCCCCCAACAGCAAATGCCTGCTTTTAGATTGTTTTGTACGATACGGGAATAATTCATGAAAACAAGCGAATTGAAGTCAGACAATGCTTTTGAGGTTGTGATATTTACGTAGCGTAAGACGGTATGTTGATAGACAAAAATCAGTCCTGATACCAAAAAAAACGGCACAGATAGTCACCTACCCGTGCCGCTTCATTGTTGCTTGAATAACTTTCTAGTCTTTATCCAGTTCCTTTCGCTCAGCGCGATCCTTAATCAGCGGGATCGGGTCAAGCACCCAGTTACCGGAAGTTCGGCGTGATGGGCATGGGATTGCATAGGCCTTGTCTTTGCCATGACGGGCGTTGAACTTATTGACATCAATATGCCAGCCGTTGTCGTCGAACTTCGCCAGCCATTTGCGGTAGGCCGAGACTGCATTGTCAGACGGAGTAAGAACTTCTTTCGTTGGGCTCAACGGTGTGCTCAACGGAGTCATGGTAGAAAGAATCTGGATATCCTGTCCTACAATAACCTTGTTGCGTGCGTGGATCGGACCATTGTGCTTCGGATCCAGCAGGAAGTTACGCATATTCAGGAAGAAGATCTTTGTGTTTTCCTGATCGACAGGTGCCTCAAAGAAATACTGGCGGAACATCTTGTCCGGAGTGATATTGATGTAGGTCGGCATGGCGTTCGGGCCATAGGTGCCGCCGCCAACTTTCATCTGAGCATGATCTTCCTTCCGTGTATCACCCCAGGGTGTGGCCTTACCACCCGCGGTCTCATGATCTGCCTGCGGCAGCGGTGGTGTATCAAACAGGTGCCAGAACCAGAAGCCCCAGCCCTGATCATGATCTTCGGCCTCATAAGGGCGAACTTTGTAGTTTTCACGGTCGATAGATGAGTGACCATGGGTCGGGTGGACGAACTCGTTATGCGACGGATCAATACCGTTCTCAATTGAACGCTCGTAGTGGTAAGGCACTTCCAGTACCAGCACTTCGTTGGCCATCCAGCCTTCCTGACCATATTCCTTAACGTCCAGAAGCGGAATCCGTGTCTCTTCAGGCTCATCACCCAGGAATGCAAATACGATGCCGTATTTTTCCTCTACCGGGTAGGCATCGACCTTCGCACGTGCCGGAGGCTTTTCACCGTAACCAATGGATGGCAGATTCACACATTCGCCGTCACCGTTGAATTCCCAACCGTGATAGGGGCAAACAACACAGCCATCGATAATTCGGGGTCTGTGCTCACCCTGGGACCATGCTCCACCCAGAGATGCACCACGGTGAGTACAGGTGTCACTGAGTACTTTAGCGTCACCATTCTTATCGCGAAATGCAACGAGATCGACACCAAGCACCCTGGCTTTTACTGGATCGTCATAACCGAGATCCTCGCTGCGAACGATGGGATACCAAAAGTTGATATACATAACATACCTCTTGTTTTATTTAAGGTAACAAACGGGAACGCAACAAGCCTACCCGATCTCTGCCACCAGCTTATATAACTCGTTCGGTGCGCCTCCCAGCATTTCGCTTTCTTACACACTTCCCGGCACTGATGCCAATTCCAGACTCTATCCTAGCCACCAGCTATCCCTTACCCTAAGTCGTACTTCTACCTATCTGCCGTACTTCTACCTATCTGTGGTGTCCGGCACCATTAGCTCTCGGTTACAGGGCAAATATCAACCCAAACATACACAGGCTATGTATCATCATCACCATTGCCCCGATTGTCTTGTTTGCAGTCACGCTTGTCGCCCCCAACACGCCCTTCATCCTGGCGACAATCCTGGCGATCATCCCGGTCATCACCTCGATCATCACGGCGATCCTGACCTCTGGTATCCGCAGCAATAAGATCACTTTCAGCAAAGGGTGGCGATTCATTCATGTATTCAATGGCTGCAAAGGCTACGCAACTTATCAGTCCTAAAATGCCAGCAGCTATCACTCTGATTATCATTTGAGTTCTCCCGGTACAGCATTAGTAAAGTGCCTGAAAGTTCGGGCACCCCAAAATACTCCAGGATTATGCAACTGTCACTACACCCGAGCTATCAACATGCCTGCCCATGCTCTATAAAGCAGACCTGCCCCCATTTTTATCAACATGTGGCAAGAGTAGCTATTGCTGCCGTGCTGCCTGCTGCAGAAATTGGCGCTAGACAACAGGGAATAACGGGGTCAGACCCCAAAATAATTTGCCGATTTAAGGCCCTTAATTATTTGACCGCGGATTGTTACTGCAAGAACATCGTGGCTTAAATCGTATTTTCATCGAAAAGCCTCCGGCTTCCCGATATAAATTCCGAAGTGATCTTTCATGCCGGCTTCGCGCGGCTTGAAAGCTTTTCGTCATTTAAGATTTGTTGTCTGACACCAAAATCTACTTCAGGCGTGGGTCCTTGATATCACGGCTTTTGACATCGTCATAAAATTCTTGCCAGTCATCGCCAACCAGTTTTTCTGCCATACGCCGGGCATAGGTATCCGGGCCGAGTGGACACTGTGCATACAGTGACTGACGCCAACCGTCATCACGCAAATTGTAGATAGACAAAACACGGTCAAAGCCATGCCGCGGGGTACCTATAGGACCGGGGGCGCGGATTTTTATCTCAAACCAATGATCATAAAGTGCAAGCGCTACCCCAGGGGCGAGGTACTTGACGAATAAATTTGAGTAACCCCAGCGAAATGCATCCAGGCCCTTTTTTGGCGGGAAAATATAACGGTCCAGCGTTTCCCAGCCGACCATCACATTGTATAACTCTTCTGCAATATAGATTGGGGCTGGGGTCCTCCCGGTCCCAGATCTCTTCGGGCAGGCGCCACCACTCCTGTGACAGCCAGATCTCTTCAGTGCGTTTGAGCACCTTATCTATTGCTGTGAATAACTCCGGGTCACTGGGCGGGTAAGGAACAGACTCCGGCATGGTATGGCCACCAGCTTTAGCCTCGCTAATAACAACTGTTGCACTGCCTAATAATGTAATACCCGCAATGCGTGTCATCAGTTCACGCCGGCTCAGCGCCGGCTTAATATCGTCACTCATAGCAATTTACCCCACCCTGTTTTGCCTGATCATTAGCCAACAATTTTGAGTGCGCTGCACGCTTAGGCGATAGTTATCTGTACAAATAATCTATACCGCCATGTTCGGCACCAGGATTCTCTGGTTCCGACGCAAAGCGCAAAAAATCTACTAGATTTCTATCTTTCTCGTTGTATCCCGCAGGTACTGCTTGATTGTTCTGGAGCCATACCCGGGAGGCTCGCATATCGTTAACCAGATAATAATAGGTGATTTTCAATCATTAATGGGGGCGAACCGCATTAATTAATAAATCGGTTTGACTCCTTTTCCTTTTAAGACTGATCTTGTTCTATTAACATCTGAGCAACGTCTTCACGTAAAGCTTTAACAACACCAATGCCCTGCCAGGTGCCATCATCATTTTTTAATGCCAAAGCAACTGGCAGCCCCCAGACATTGTGAATTACGATGGCCTTTGTTTCACCATCATCTGCCTGCTTGATAATTTCATCTCCATACTGGTCCTGATAGTCAATTTCACCTTCTTCATCCCAGTGAACACTTTGCATGTCATCCAGCGTGAAAACTGCCCATTCGTGATTACCCATTAATTTTATGAAATCACGCAGTTCATCCAGGACTTTCTGCTTCCCGACCACATCTTTTGAATGGGCTTTAGGACCCGTGCGGTCCATTTTATCTTTACTCACAACGTGCAACTCCAAATAATTAATGGGGTCGAACCGAATTTATCAACAAGCCAGTTCGACCCCATAGTCTATATTTGCCTGACCGCTGCATCCATCACGGTAAACCCGGACAACCACCCAAATAACCCTGGTTACGAACCAGACCAGAAACCCTCAGTTCGAGCCCTATATCGGCGGCAGTGGTCGTGTATCCGAGGTGCTATCCGGCCAGCGCGGCCTCTCGCTTGCCATGATCCGAAAATTACATGCCGGTCTGCACATCCCACTGGAAAATCTGGTGTCAGTTGAGCATTAATCATTAATGGGGTCGAACCGCATTAATTATTTTAACAAGCTATAAAGCAGTGTCCGGCACCATTAGTTCATAAATCGACTCCGAGATAACCGGAACCAAGTGTCATAAGTTACCGCTGGCACCTGTCTTTTTTAGCCCTCTCCCAATCAATTAAGCATCTGAGAACTCGGATAGTAATGACTGGCGCCAGTTGTCTTTTCCCCGCTTGAGGCCCTGACATGATAGGATTTTATCCTTCAGATTCGGGCAAGGATTGTTATTAAGAAGGCAACATGAAAATTAATTAGCTGATGGGTGGAGATTATGGGCAGATCAAAAAACTACGGGTCCCTGTTGTTGTTTGCGTGCGCTGTAATTCCGCTGGTTTTTCCCGCTTCGCAAAGTTATGGGCAGGGAATTGAAGAAATAATTGTCACCACTCGTCGCAAAGAAGAAAACCTGCAGGAGATTCCTTTAGCGGTTACCGTCATTGGCGCCGATGCGATCGAGCGGCAGGGTATAACAAATATGTTTAAGATCGCCGAACTCGACCCCAGTGTTTCTTTCGATACTGCTTATGGCCCGGCAGACACTCGGGTAGCGATTCGCGGATTGTCGAATACCCGTGGCCGATCTAACGTCGCATTTCTCGTTGACGGTGTCGATGTAACAACAGAAAACCAGATTGCAGCCGGTTCAGGCTTGCTTGCCAATCAACGCTTACTGACCGACGTTGAACGCATTGAGATTGTTAAAGGCCCGCAGAGCGCTTTGTACGGGCGCGCCGCATTTGCGGGTGCGATCGCTTACACAACCAAGAACCCAACGGATACATTGACGGGTAATCTCGGAGTCGACTACGGGACGGGTGAAACAGGTCAACTCAAGGGTTCAGTTTCAGGCCCCATCAACGATACCCTCGGTTTTAGGCTCGACGGCGTTGGTTGGTCGTCGAACGGTTTCTATAACAACGCAGTTTCCGGTGGCGACCTTGGCGGCAATGAGGGCTGGGCGGGTTCAGGAACGTTACGCTGGGAACCATCCGATACGTTTGACTTGAAAGCTCGCATGTCCTATAGCGACGATGAAGGTGACCCCCGGCCATCAGCGCTGATGCCCGGCGATAGCTTCGTTGCCTACCCCGAGGAAATGATTGACGCCGGCATAGGCGTTGGCAACCCAGATAGTTTTCCCCGGTCGATCGGGCTGGTCAATCACGGTACCTATTGCCCGGATTTGGGTGTATGGAACGATGGCAACCCAAACGATCCGGACTTCGGTAATACCCTCCCGGGTGTAGCCCCCGGCACACCTGGTATCTGTCTGACTGGTAACTACGGTTCCATCAGCGATTTGCCGCAAGGTCAAAACAGCCTCAACCACAGCGAAACACTTTACGGTGATGAGCAGGCCGGCTATACGCTGGACATGTTTCGTGCCAGCCTGAATATGAACTGGGATATTTCTGTCGGCACTTTTTCTTTCATCGGCGGCTACACCGATGCGAATCAAACGGATGTGCATGATCAGGACTTTCAGGCCTACCAACGCCCCGACTTGCTTGGCCAGAACGACCCTTTTCTTGACCTTGGTGCCACCCAGAACGTAGCGCACATGCAATCCGATACCGAAACCGATACGCGGCTGATCAGCGGTGAAATACGCTTCGCGACCAATTTTGAAGGGCCTGTTAATACAACCGTTGGCTTTCTCAGCTGGGATCTGAAAGTTTCAACGGAGGATCGCAACTTCATTGCTAACTGTATTAAAACCATAGGTGACGCGACCCCGGGAAACGAGAACTGGATTACCGGGTTGCAATCTGTCGATTTATCGGCTCTTCCCAACGGCTGTGACGGAGGAGTTGCCACCACGTTCATAAACTTTAATTTGGTCAACGGGAATACAGTCGACAACTGGCAACAGTATATGCAGCAGGTTTTGGTAACCGATGCAACGGCAGCATTAGCCGTAGACCCGCGTACGGTGCTGGAAAATGGCCGCCTGCCCGGCGCTTATTGGCAGTCCGATACTGACCATAACTCCATTTATGCGCAGCTTGAGTGGAACATCAGCGACACCCTGAAGCTGACGCCTGAAGTACGCTATGTGGATGAAACATTCACTATACTCAGGCCCAACCAGGCTTCGTGCGCCGAAATAGCAACGGTGATATTAAATGGTAATGGTGGGACCGGGCCCGGGCAACTGAGTGTTTGGCATGAGGAAGGCACCGGCAATGTGCCGGATATCAACTGCTCATCCGTAACGGGTATATCAGCCCGCAGCACCTGGGAGATGATCGAGGGCAGCGAAGATAGTGACTTCTGGGTCCCCAAGGTAACGCTGGAATGGTTCGCCACCGACACAGATATGATTTATTTCAGCTGGGCCAAGGCACAAAAGCCCGGCGGTATCGGTCAACTGGCTGCGGGCGGGTCTGCTGTCACAATAGAGGATTTACGCTTCGACCCCGAAAAAATGACCACCTGGGAGCTCGGTAGCAAAACCATGTGGGAATTCGGCGGCACGCTGGTCGCGAACGGCGCGTTATTTTTTAACGACTACACGGACAAGCAGGTGAACACACAGGTGTTGCGCAACGGGGTGTCGTCACCGCGGGTAGAGAACGCAGCCGGCGCCGAAGTTAAAGGCATGGAAATCGACCTGAACTGGTTTCCGTCAGCCCTCGAGGGATTCAATATACGCCTTGCCTACACCTACCAGGATGCCAAATACACTGACTACACTGAATTTTCGCAGGCTCCAGCGCGGGCCGCCATGGCGGGAAGCTGCGACGTCTTCGATAACGACCCAGGCCCAGACGAAAACTTCGGTTGCAACCTCGATTTAAGCGGCAACGCTCTGGAACGTCAGGCGAAAAATGCGTTCAGCGGTAACTTTGGTTATGCGCGCCCCCTTCCGGGTAGTACGACCGAGTGGTTTTTGGAGGGCGATGCCGTCTATAGCGGCAAACGCTACCTGGATCAGGACAACTTCATGTACTTTGATGCCTACTGGTTGTTCAACTTTCGCACCGGGATGCAAACTGATCGGTGGGATGTAACGGTATTTCTGGACAACGCTTTTGATGACGACACCCTCCGCACAGGTGGCAGCGGCCCGGATTTCGGACTGCAAACCCCCCGGCTGGGATTCACCGCCGGGTTTGGCACGAACGGTTTTTTCGGGATTTTTCCGGATCCGCGGACTGTGGGTGTGCGTACCAACTTTCGCTTCGGCGACTAGCCTGCTGCTCTGCACTTAAGCACGCTACACATGGCAGTAACGCGAAACACACTGCGACGCGACTGGCATGAGTTAATCGGGTCGAACCGAAGTTTTGAGGCTGGACTCATTGAACAACTGGTGCCAGTCATTAGTTTATTAGTTTTAAAAACAATTAATGGGGCCGAAACAAATTTATCAATAAACCCGCTCGCCCCCATAGTCTATATTTGCCTGGCCGCTGCATCCATCACGGTAAACTCGGACAACCACCCAAATAAAGCTGGTCACCACCCAAACCGGGAAACCTTGGTTCGGCCGCTTTTCTCTCTACTCTTTATATTCCAGCTATAATTTATAAACAGACCCTAACCAACCAGAGAAAAAACAGTGCTTAACATTAAAATCAGAACCCTCGGATTAGTTTTGCTCGCAATCTCATCCGCCGCCTGGGCCGACCTTGATCCTGATAGCCCAACTGTCTTTATCACCGGCGCCAATCGCGGTATCGGACTTGAGTTCGTCCAGCAGTACGCCGCACGTGGCTGGAACGTTGTTGCGACAGCTCGCAAGCCCGCACAAGCCGATGAACTGCAAGCCCTGGTCGATACCTATGAGCAGGTGGTTATTGAGCAGCTTGATGTCACGGACTTTGCTCGTATAGACGAACTTGCGGCGAAATATACTGAACAAAGTATCGATATTCTGATCAGCAATGCCGGTCTCACACCGAAGTACGCGTCAGCCTTCAAGCGCGTATCCGGTGTTGACTGGGAAATTGCGCGTATGAGCATGGAAGTGAATGCGATTGCACCACTAAAACTTGCACAGGCTTTTATGGATGTAGTTGCTGCTTCTGAGCAAAAGAAAATTATTATGATTTCAAGCAAGGGCGGTTCATTTGAACTCAGCCCGAAGATGCCGATGATGTACAGCTACCGGGCAAGCAAGACCGCACTGAACATGTACATGTATACGCTTGCATTCGAAACACCGAAGAAAGGCGTCATCCTGACACTGCTGTCACCCGGGCAGGTTAATACCATCGAGGACATGGAACGCTACAAGGGCATCAAGATACCAAATATGATCGAAACCGATGAGAGCGTAGCCAAAATGCTGAAGGTAATCGACGGCCTCACACCTGAAGATAACGGCAAGTTTCTAAACTATGAGGATGGCGCGATCCTCCCTTGGTAAATTAATGGGGTCGAACCGTATTAATCATACTAACAAGTTATAAAGCAGTGCCCGGCACCAAAGTTCTTCAATGCGGCTCAGGCCGACTGATAAGAAACACCATAACTGAAATAAACAGTACAGCCATTCCAGTCATAAGCCATATATCGTCGATACGCTGGTACATGATCCCCCAGCTTAATATAAGCAGCAGAAACGCCATTACCTTACTGGAACGTGAAATTGCCCCCTGCTGCTCCCAGTCAATCAAGAGTTTTCCAAGATGTGGGTGCGAATAGAGCCAGCGGTGTAAACGATCTGATCCTCTTGCAGAAAACCAGGCCGTTAATAATAAAAAGGGTACAGTTGGCAACCCGGGAAGAACCACGCCAATAATCGCGAGTCCAAGAAAAAAATAGGCCAGTATCAAGGCGGTGAAGCGAGTCATGTTTAATAATTTAATATAACGGCATTAATAAAGTGGGCAGTGTACGCGCTTTAATACTGCCAAAATGATTCTTCTCCCTAATGGGGTCGAACCGTATTAATCATTCTAACAAGCTATAAAGCAGCGCCCGGCACCATTAGTTCTTTTTCTCACCCGTTAATTGAAAAAACCTGCAGTTCCTTCTACTATATTTTCTTGACAAATCAAACGGAAGGGATTTGTCTGCTATTACCACCTTATGACACTTTGTATTGGGAGAGGAAAACCATGACACCACACCCTCTCTACACGGCACTGCACACCAACCAAATAACCAGGCGACAAGCCTACCGAGACCTGTTCCAAGACACACTTTCTGAGGAACTACTAGCCCGGCTAAGGAATAACACCAACGCCTGCATCATCATTGGCAATGACCGCTTCAGAAAACAGATTGCAACAATGCTGGGCCGTGAACTACCGACAGGCAAAAGAGGCAGACCAAAAAAACAAAGCTGACTAACCACCCAGTTGGTAAATCGGTTCGACCCCTTTTATTATGGCTGTAGTCTGATAGTTGCGCTACGTATCGATTCAATTATGTCAGGGGGCACGATCATGACTTTAAGGAGGACGGCTGTGAAAAAAGGCATTACGGCATTCATCATCACGATATCTGGCCTGTTGTTATTCGGTGGCACCGGTTGGGCACAGGGGGGCGATTCGCCTGGTAGTGAGGATCATCCCCTGGTAACCCGTTACACGGGGTCATTTATTGACGGCTACGAGGTGCGCGAGTTTGATGAGTATGTGCTCGCACTCGGTCCCGCTGCGCGGAATGAAGATGGTGCGCGGGTGGCAAAAGAGCGCACGACACTGGAAGGACGTATTACCCGTATTATTTATCGCGGTCCGCAAGAGCGATCCTCCCTGGAGATTCTACGTAACTACCAGGCTGCACTGGAAGGTGCCGGTTTTGAAATCCTGTATAGCTGTGGCGCTGACTGCGGCAATAATTTTGCGGCCCTTCTCTACGGCCCCACCGAACTGCGTATAAAAAATAGTGCCACCAGCGGCAGTGCATTCGACCTTCCTCAGGATGTCCGTTACCTGGCCGCGAAAATGACCAGTGGCAGCCGCGAGGTACACGTATCTGTGCTGACGGCATTTGATAATGGTTTTTCTGGTCTGAGTAAGCAGCCTGTTACGTTACTTGAGGTTATCGAGTCGCAGGCCATGGACACAGGTATGGTTACAGTCGATGCGGATGCGATCGGTAAAGGGCTGGATGCAACCGGGCACATGGCCATCTATGGAATCCTGTTTGACACCAACAGTGCAACTATCAAACCGGAGTCCGACCCGGTCCTTAACGAAATTGCAGCATTACTGAAAAATCGTACCGATCTGCAACTGCTGGTGGTCGGGCATACCGATAATGAGGGCGGGTTTGACTACAACATGAACCTGTCGAAGCAGCGTGCCGGGTCGGTTGTCCGATACCTGACTGATAAGCACGGGATAGATAAAGCCCGTCTCCAGGCAGAGGGCGTGGGTTATCTTGCACCGGTCGCGACTAACGAGACACCTGATGGCCGCAGTCAGAACCGGCGGGTGGAATTGGTTAAGACAGCTAAAAATTAACGGGGTCAGACCGACTTAATCAATAAACCGGTTCGACCCCTTTTATTCCCTTTTATTCATCGGCCGCGGTTTGTTCACTCAATCGATCGAGCCCGCCGGTGAAGGCGATGATAACGACGAGGACAGCGGCGACAGACCAGGCAGTTTTGCGCATGCGTGGATTTAGTTAATCACCGCCGAAGCGCGCGCTTACCCGCACGCCGAACAGCCGCGGATTAGGCAGGTTCGCATACAGATCCTGCGGCAGGTTGGGGCCGGCAATTACGGCGGTAACGTCCGGCGGCGCTGCCACACCCAGCACGAACTGGGCGTTGGGAATACCTACCGTCGGGCCGGCGTTCAGCACGGCATCCTCTTCGAACACGTTGTCGATATAGAACTGCACATCCCAGTTATCAGCCAGCAAACCAATCCTGAAATTGGTCAGGCTGTAGGCCTGCAACTCAGCGATATTGTGGTGCTCAATATACCGCGAACTCTGGTAGGTGTAGTTTGCCTCGCCGTACCACTCAAAGCCGGTATCACCCAGCGAGTTCGTATAGTTCAGGTTGAACAGCACGGCGTGTTCGGGGGTCCGTTCGAGCGAGTTGCCGTTGAAGCTGACTTCGCAGCCATAACGCGGGCTGGCAGGATCGCTGCCGGGAATCACGGCTACCGTCGAACAATCACTCGTACTCGGCCCGGCAGCCGCCTTCAAAATAGTCGTAGCGCTGTTGGTGATGGTGGTGTAATCAGTGTATTCACTGTCGAGGTAAGTGTAGCCCAGCTGAAAACGCCAGTTATCGTTAGCCTGCCAGGTTGCATCAACCTCCAGACCGTTGATCTGGGAACCATCAATATTCTCGGTTACAATACCGGTGGTACTACCGATGATTTTCTGTAACGAAATCTGCTTGTCCTTAAAGTCCTGATAATAAACAGCACCGTTCAGGCGCACACGACCGTCGAACAGCGTCGTCTTGGCACCGATTTCCCAGACATCCAGCTTTTCGGGCTCAAACTCTGCCTCGTCATAGATACCATCGAGATTTGGATCAAGCCCAAAAGCTCCGATAGTCAGCAAACTGTAGCCACCGGGCTTCACACCCCGTGCCCACGAGAAGTACGTCATGACGTCATCGGACCAGAAGTACTCGAGAGTGGCGCGCGGCGTCCAGTAACTATCTGTGCGCGTCGGCGGCTGCGCCTGGAAGCTGGTCATCGGCGCAAAGCCCCAGGGCCACCAGGACGCACCATTAAAATTACCCGCCAACGGCGAGTTCGGGTTGTTGCCGGCATACCAGAACGACCCGCCGTCAGCGACGGCTGTATTGGCTGCACCAAGTGTGTCGCAGCGGCCGGTCTGACCGCACAAAACAACGGTGCTGGGCCCGGTCGCCTGGCCACCCGCACCGGCCGTGTTGCGATCCGGCGCGCCGCCGGTCGTGCAGGAATCAGGATTGGAGGGATCGTTGGCCGGCGCACCATTCAGGCAGGGCGTCATGACCGGAGCGGTCACGTCATTATCTTCCTGGGTGTAACGCGCTTCGAGGCGAACCGAAAATTTCTCGGTAAGATCAACATCCATCGATCCGTACCACGACCAGTGCTCCGTTTCGCGCTCCTGAACAGTGCGGGCATCGCCCGCGCTGGCCAGCCAGGTTTCTTCGCCCCAGTAAGCCGCGACGACTTCCGAGTTGCCACACTGGTCCTGCAAGGCGCTGAGGCCGAGGAAGTCCCGCGCGCCAGGATTTTGCGAGCCATCCCAGTAATTCGGCCCGATGAAATCATTCTGGAATACGTAGCAGCCTGGTCCACCGGTAACCAGTGTGCTGTTGCGGTCTTTAACGGTTACGTCCTCGCTCCAGTACAAAAGCCCTGTCGTGAAATTAAAGCTCTCTGTTGCCTGCCAGTTCAGGCGGAACTCCTGACTGATCTGTTTGGTGTTATTTTCATCGTCCTGTGTGAAAGCGCCTTTCGCATCGTTGACGTTGTCACCACCCAGCGTCGCATCGCAGGGCGAGTAGGCACGCAAGTCATCAAAGGACAGACCCTGTGCTTCGAGATCCGCACGGTAGGACGCATCGAGCAGATCCGGATTGGCGGTACAGTCATCCAGCCAGTAGCGGCCCAAATCCTGCTGCGTGCTTACATCGGCATCCGTGTATGCACTGTACGAACTTAACTCGATGGTGTCAGTAACATTCCAGATCGCCACCAGTGAGGTACGAAAAACTTCTTTGTCGATGCCCTCATAATCCACAGCGTTGCGCGGATCGGCTGCGCCGGGACCCCACTGATAGTTGGGGTTAACCGTTGCCGTGAGCTGATCAGCACCGGGCACTTTGCCTTTGAACGCGTTGATGATTTGCTTGTTGTACTGGTTGAAATCAAACACATCGTTCGGATCGTACTGGGCCAGGTCCGGCGTAAACCCCGGCGTGGAGTCGCTGTATGGCGGCTCAAAATTCAGGGCGAAGTAACTATTAAGCTGCTCGGCGGTTGAACAGCCCGGATTAGCCAGCGGGCCGGGACCGGGCTGGCCGGGCGCGGTAAAGCAATTGGATGAATTAGGCGCGAGATTGGAACCACCGTTGAACGGGTTGTCCGCACCCAGAATCCCGTCGAGTTTGCCCTCGATACCGGCGTCAAACCAGGAGTTAAAGGGATTCAGACCGGCCTGCGCCGGCGGTGCCGTCTCGTCGTCGGTGTATTCTGTGCGCCATTTAAAACCAAGCGTGTCAGTCGGCTCAAACTTGAACGTTAACGAAGCACCCACGCCGCTACCACCACCCAGGGGCTTACCGGTAACGGAATTATCGTAATAACCTTCGTTATCCCACAGGTAACCGTTAACCAGCATACCCAGTGTCTCGGTAAGCGGAACGCTGACAGAACCCCTGATCTGTTTGTCTTCTTCATTATTGGCGTCTACGAATACGTTGCCGCCAAGTGTTTCACCCGGGTCCTTGGTGACATACTGAATGGCACCGGCGAAAGCGCTGCGTCCATACAGGGCGCTCTGCGGCCCCTTCACAATTTCTATGCGCTCTACGTCCAGCAGCCGAGGGTTAACCAGCACAGAACCACCGGGGTTACTAACGGCCTCGCTGCCGACATCGATACCGTCCACCAGGGTTGCAACATTCGGTCGGCCGCGGGTGGGAGACAAACCACGAATGGTGACCCGGGTATCAGATGGCGTAAAACCTTGATCGAACTGCACGCTGGTATCCTGCTGCGCAATTTGGTTAAGGTCCGTGATACCCAGCCGCTCGATTGCTTCAGCGCTGATTGCAGTAATTGCCAGCGGCACCTCCTGCAAACTTTCCGCGGTCTTGCGTGCGGTTACTGTAATCTCCTCAAGCGCCTGCGCCGCGGCGATGCCGGGCACAAGCGCCCATACCATAACCACACTGATGGACCACTTCATAACACTCCCCCGAGTAAGTAATTGTCGCTGGTAAATCTGGTAAGGAGAGTAGCCTAGTCAGCGGAAAACCGCGAATGGCGCAAGCATTACGATGCCGGCCATACTTTGGACTATGGCCTTAAATGGGGTCGAACCGAATTAATCATTCTAACAAGCTATAAAGCAGTGCCCGGCACCATTAGTTACTCTATTAGTTCTGCACATGCAGCTGCTAATCAGTCCTAAAGCTATCCATGTTTTATGTCATATTCTGAAACTCCAGTTTTCGAATGATCAGAGCTATAGATGTTTGGGCCTGCGAATGGTTGACGGGGTGAGGGACCAAATTAGAATAAATGGGGCCAGAGAAATAAATTTCATTCAAGTATTTGCCGCGACAACCTGAAATGAGGAATGTCAGATGCTTAGCAGAAAAATGAAGTGGAGCTCAGCTCTGAGTCTTGCTATTTTGGTGGTGGGTGCATACTGATTGAACAGGGTCAGTTGCGCTCAGGTGATAGAATTTGCTTTCATTCTCCCTGTAATGATAAGGGAACAACTCTATGGTTATCTCTGAGGTTCCAGCCCGGTAATGCGTTCAGGCTATAAAGTCGGCCTCCTGGTGAGTGTGCTCTGCACGGCCGTAGTTTTGGCATTCCTGAGCGCGCAACGGGATGAAGACATTGTCAGGGCGCCCATCGAAACGCGGCAGCCCAACCCCAATATCATGGCTGTCGCGCATCGGGGCGCAGCAAAATGGGCCCCTGAAAACACGCTTGCTGCCGTCAAAAAAGCTATCGAGCTGGGCTACCCCTATATCGAATTGGATGTGCGTTACACGCGTGACCGTATTCCGGTGATCATGCACGACCGTACGGTTGATCGAACCACCAATGGCAGCGGTTTGTTGCGTAAATTGACACTGGACGAGGCGCGGCAGCTCGATGCGGGCTCGTGGTTTGGCGCAGAGTTCGCGAATGAGCGTGTGCCGACGCTGGAGGAAGTGTTGGCGATGGCGCGGGGCCGGATTTGTATTCTCTGGGATGCCAAGGAGGCACCCGACGAGGCAACTGTGGAGCTATTCAAGCGTTACGGTTTTGACCGGGATTGCCTGCTGGTGACTTTTGGTGGGTTGGGGCAGGTCGGTAAGCAGCAAACTACGGTAGACACGTTGCTTCGCTATTGGCCCACCGCCCCTTTAATAGGGAAAGCCCGCATCATTGAAGATCTGGATGAACAGCTTGCCAGCTATCCAATGATCCGGGCTGTCAAGGTTAATCACAGGGATGTCAATGGCGAGCTTGTTAGCGCCGCGCACGAGCGTGGGCTGCTTGTCGTAAGCACGACCCTGATGTTTTTTGATCATCCAAAGTTCTACGGGAAGCTGGTCGATGCGGGCCTGGATATCATCATGCTGCATCATTTCGACGTGCTGAATGACTATTTGGCAACGGGCAACACGGATGTTCCATTGCAGGATTCCCCGCCCAACACCGGGTTCTTCAAGGGTTTATCCGCCGAGGAGCTGGCGCAGCGAAGAGCCCTGGCAGAAGAGCGCTTCAGGTCGCTGCCGTAACTCTTGGCGCGTTCATTTCTCGCCCGTTGACAAGTTGCCCGGTGCTTTTGTCCTACCAGCTGTATTTACAAGGCAGGTGCCAGTGGTAACTTAAGGCACCTAACCTGAGGCGATTTACTGAACCCACCAACCCCGAATGGCTTCGCCCGAATAAGTGCCATAAGTTACCGCTGGCACCTGTCTTCTATTTTTGCGCCCTAGGTTTTTGTGCGACGAATATCTTATGGCGACTACCCTTGCCTGGACGGGCCCTTACCGTGCGCAACTGGACATTAAACCCGGTTTTTTTAAGCCGCTTCATGAATGCCTGGTCTGCCCTGGCCGACCAGATTGCGACTATGCCCTCGGGCCGGAGTTTTTCGTATATGCGTTTTAAACCCGCCAGTGAGTAAAGCCATTCATTATCGGAATGAGTCATAGGCTCGGGGCCATTATCAACATCGAGCAGGATCGCATCGAATTTATCTGCTCGCTGTTTTAATAGATCTGCCACGTCGCCCAGGTGTACGCGAGTACGGCCATCTTCTATAGGTCGTCCCGCACATCGCCCCAGAAGACCTCGATTCCATTCCACCACCGCAGGAACCAGTTCTGCCACGATCACCTCGGCCGACACCCCGACGGTTTTGAGCACCGCCGCTAACGTGAAGCCCATTCCAAGACCACCGACGAGTATCTGTGCATTTTCGATCGCACTTAGACGGGTACAGGCAAATTCCGCCAGCGCATCTTCAGAGTGGTGCCTGCGGCTATTCATCAGATCACCGGGCAGACCGGAAACACGAATGGCAAAATCGTCATCGCGCTGCGACAGGGTAAGTTCCGTATCGCTAGCGGGAACAGTGGTGCTCTCGATCGTTATCCAGCGATCCATGGGGCTCGTAAAAGTGGCTCGATTTTCACGAAGCGCACGATATCACGGAACGGCCCACTTCAGGTGTGAGTGTCGCCTACCGGCCATCTCCGGACGTTCATCGGCAATAAAAAACCCGCACTCGGCGGGGCTTCATGAATCATTGCCGGTCTATATCAGGCTGTCTTTCTGCGGCGTATCCAGCCCAGGAGTCCCGAATTAATGGGGTCAGACCGAATTAATCAATAAATCGGTTCGACCCCTTTTATTTGAGTTAGTCCATGTTAAGCGGGATAAATTCGTAACTACTCATACGTATGGTGGCTTCGTCAATATCTATTGACTCAAATTTTATCCACTCCTCCGGCCACTCAATTCCATACTGGTCCGTTCTCACCCCATACTGTTCCGGATACAAAATGACGGAATAGGTTTTACCCGGCAAAAAGATAAGTGCCCCATGATATTTTTTTGCTGGGTCCGTGCCAGGCAATTGCACAGGGTCTTTGCCGGTCGCAATATCATAACGACCAGGTTTCAGGGTGAGCGTTGTAAAGGTTTCAACCCTTAGTTTCATCGCCAATTCGGAGTTCAGATACACCGGGACAGCAACTCCTTTGCCCCAAAATCCATCATCCCTGATAAAATTGACTGTTGCTACCTCTTCGTATGGCCCATCAGCTATGTACGAATTATCAACCACTTTAGAGGGCGATAACGTTGCACACCCAGCGAGTAGCAACAGACCAAAGAATATGCCAGTCACTCGCGATTGCCGGACAAGTAGCGGCTTGTTCATCCTATTCTCTCAAACAGTGTGGATCTGATCCACATAACTCTATCCGAGCAACAAATTCGGCATGAGCATCCATGCCATCATCAAAATCATCTGCCCTATTCAAATTATCTGATTCGATATTGCCCCAATTATTTAACTCATAGCTCCAGGCTGTCGAAAGAATCAGAAATTTAGCCGGCGGGTTACTATGGAGTTGTTCTACATCCTTTAGAGACACTATGTATACATGAGTAGCGGCTTGTTCATCCTATTCTCTCAAACAGTGTGGATCTGATCCACATAACTCTATCC
>PVMK01126368.1_pt1 | contig 42635 bp, 6 predicted proteins | sample 1853481 | NCBI WGS metagenome assembly PVMK01 (sample SAMN08533507, study PRJNA380276) | Marine sediment metagenome, whole genome shotgun sequencing project.
TCCTTGGGAAAACGGATACAACGAATCATTTAACGGAAAACTGCGAGATGAGTTGCTGAATTGTGAGATATTCTATACTCTGAAAGAAGCTAAAATTTTGATTGAGCAATGGAAAAAACATTATAATACAGTCCGACCTCACAGTGCATTGGGATATAAACCTTCGACTCCAGAGGCGATTCTTCCAAGGGTTAATCTAACAGGAGAGGCTATTCAAGTACTACATTAGAAGTGGACCTTTTAGATGGGGCAGGTCAACAGCTGCTGCTGCGGGAGGTTATCTAGGTTTAAAGGACCTTGTTCCAAGGATTTTAGAGCCCACAGTTAGATAGGCAATTTGCCACCGGCAGAGTTTTTTCAGGCAAATTTGCAAGGGACTCATTAGGTTGATTTTCTCATCTGAAATGGTCCTGTTTTCAGGGAACCTTCAATCAATCTGAAATCTAACGCAATAACTTGATCAGTTTCTGCAGGGCAATTGTTAAATATAAAAAAATCTGCTACAATCCCGCCAATTCTACCATTCAATAAGCCCACAGAGTTAATATGATCCCCAAAGGGTTTTTTATTCATTCTTTGGGCGTACTGAAACCTATAAAACTTTTTTTAAAGGCAACACTGAAAATGGTGCTGAAGAGCCGCAATGTCATTATCTGATACCGCTCCCGCCACAGCCACGGACCTGTGGGAGGACATGTTACATGCCGAGACAGAGGATGACGCCAATCACAGTTTGCTCGCTTTCCTCTGCATCCTGATACCCCATGCCCGCCAGGCCATTCTCATCTCCGGTCCTGCCGGCAGTGGGCCGTACCGCCCCATTGCCCAATGGCCCCCCCCCAGGGTGAAGATCCCCAGCGACTGGCGGAGATATCGGGGCGAGTTCTGGAACAGCAAAGTGGTTTGCTTGTGGACCTTTCGCCTCCCACAACAACGGACCAGGGTCTTTACTATGGCCTTGGGTATCCCCTTGCCATAGATAATCTCCTGCACGGAGTAATAGCTGTGGAAGTGGTTGCAGAATCGGAAGATGAACTGCGTGGAGCCATGGAACAACTGCAAAGGGGCAGTAGCTGGTTTGAGCTTTTTTTCCGACGTAGGCAGTCAAAAGATGACAAGGCTTCAATACAGCGAATGCGTAACGCCGTGGATCTTCTTGCCGCCACCCTTGCCGAAAAAAAATATGTTGCCGCCGCCCTCTCATTTGTCACCGAATTGTCAACAATTCTTGACTGTGACCGGATCAGCCTGGGATCCCTACGCCGTCGCCATATCCAAATCGAGGCCATGTCCCACAGCGCCCACGTAGACAAGCGGACTAATCTCCTCCGTGCCCTGAGCGCGGCCATGGAAGAATGCACCAATCAGGGCAAAGAAATTTTTTATCCTCCTGTTGAAGGCACCTCGAAAATGCTCATCTCCCGCAACCATGAACTCCTGGCCCGGCAGCATGGGGGCGCTGCATTGCTCACCATCCCTCTTTATGACGGTGATCGCTATTATGGTGCCCTTACCCTGGAGCGGACGCCGGAAAAACCCTATTCCAGAGAGGAATCACTCTTTGTTCGCAGTATTGCCGATCTGACGGGTCCTGCTCTTGAAGCAAAAAGACTCAACGATCGATCCCTGCCCGGTAAAATCCGTGACGCTTCCACCACCCAGTTAACCAGGTTTTTCGGACCCCGTTATCCAGGCCGAAAACTTATTGCTCTGGCCATTGTGACATTGGTACTCTTTTTCACTTTTGCCACCGGTCCATACCAGCTGGCCGCCGATTCGACCCTTGAAGGAGAGGTGCGAAGGATGATCAGCGCCCCTTTTAACAGCTATATCAAGGAAGCTTCTGTCCGTGCCGGTGATGTGGTTTCCAAGGGCCAAATTCTCTGCACTCTGGATGACCGGGATCTACGGCTTGAAAGACAGAAATGGTTGAGTCAGCGTAGTCAGTTCCAGCGCCAGCATCAGGAGGCCTTTGCCAACCACGAGCGAGCCCAGGTCAATATTATCAACGCCCAGTTGGAACAGGCTGCAGCCCAGCTCGAGTTGCTGGAAGCCCAACTGGAGCGTACCCGGGTCCAGGCACCTTTTGACGGACTTGTGGTCAGGGGCGATCTGAGCCAGATGCTTGGCAGCATGATCACCCAGGGAGAGGTACTCTTTGAAATTGCACCGCTCAATGCCTATCGTCTTATCCTTAAAATTGACGAACGACGCATCACCGATGTGGCTGTCGGCCAGGAAGGAAAGCTTATGTTGGCCTCGCTTCCCCAGGAGCATTATCCCTTCATCATCAGCAAGATCACTCCACAGGCCATGGCTGAGGAAGGACGGAATACCTTCCGGGTTGAAGCCCAACTCGTGGAAATCTCACCCCATCTTCGTCCCGGCATGGAAGGAGTGGGCAAGATTTCGGTGGACCGGCGCCGCCTTATCTCCATCTGGACCCGTGACCTGGTTGAGTGGTTCAAGCTCTGGCTCTGGTCCTGGTGGCCATAAGGAGACGCACAGGTGGCCGCCATGCTTTTCAGCCAATATTGGTACAAAATTGCCGATCTCAAACCCCGGTTGCGAATCCACGCCCAGATTCATCGCCATTTTTATCGGGATCAGGAATGGTACGTCCTTCAGGATCATACTAGTGGGAAATTCCATCGTTTTTCCCCGGAGGCCTACCAAATCATAGGCCTGATGGACGGAAAACGGACCGTTGAGGAAATATGGCGGATTGCCTGCGACAAACTGGGAGATTCCATGCCGCCCCAGGACGAGGTGGTGGATCTTCTGAGTCAACTGCACCGTATTGATGTATTGCAGGCTGATTTGCCTCCGGATATCGCCGATCTCCATGAGCGACATCAGCGTCAGAAGAAAAATATATTCAAGGCCAATCTCCGCTCACCCATGTCGTTGCGATTCCCTATTTTAGACCCGGACCGTTTTCTGGCCCGCACCCTCTTTCTGATTCGGCCCCTGCTGGGTCCTGTTGGCGCTGTTCTCTGGCTGTCCATGGTCGCTTCGGCCCTGGTTCTTGTCTCTGTTAACTGGAGTGATTTGAGCAGCAATATCACCGATCAGATATTGAGCACCAAGAATCTTCTTCTGCTCTGGTTGGTATATCCTCTTGTCAAAGCACTGCATGAATTCGGCCATGGCTATATGGTTAAACGCTGGGGCGGCGAGGTGCATGAGATGGGAATTATGTTCCTGGTCCTCATGCCGATTCCCTATGTGGATGCCTCGGCCTCTTCCGCGTTTCGGGAAAAACATAAAAGGATCCTGGTCGGAGGTGCCGGCATCCTGGTGGAACTTTTTTTGGCAGCCATTGCCACCATAGTCTGGGTCAGCGTTGAGCCGGGTCTGATTCGGGCCCTCGCTTATAATGTTATGCTGATCGCTGGCATCTCCACACTGCTCTTCAACGGCAATCCTCTGCTTCGTTTCGACGGCTACTACATTCTGGCCGACCTCCTGGAAATCCCCAACCTCGGAGGCCGTAGTAACGCTTATCTGGGATATCTCTGCCAGCGATATTTCCTGGGCATTCAGGAGGCCACCTCTCCTGCCTCCGCACCCGGTGAGGCGGCCTGGTTCTTTTTCTATGCTGTGGCAGCATTCATCTACCGGATATTCATCTCTGTCCGTATTATCCTCTTTATTGCAGGAAAATTTTTTGTTATTGGTATTCTTCTTGCCCTGTGGACGCTGTTCAGTTTTCTCATCATGCCTCTGTACAAGGGTATCAGTGCCATTGTCACCAATCCACTTCTCAAAAAACAACGAAATCGAATCGTCGTCATTTGCTCTCTGCTTACAACCGCAGCACTTGCTCTTCTTCTCCTGGTACCCATGCCGTACTTCACCATTGCCCAAGGCATTGTCTGGGCTCCGGAACAGTCACGCCTGCATGCCTTATCTGATGGTTTTGTTACCAAGGTTCTTGCCGAGCCCGGGACACCAGTGGCTGCCAACGCACCACTCATCCAATGCGATAACCAGGAACTTGCAGCAGATGTTGCAATTCTTGAGGTACAACTCAAGGAATATATGGTCCGGCGCCAGGTGAGCAGGATCACCGATCTCATTGAAGCGGAAATTATAAATGACGAGATCGATCGTATCCAGAATGAACTCCACCTGGCCCGTGAACGACAGGAGGAACTCCTTATCCGCAGTCCGGTTTCCGGTATTCTCATCTTGCCCATGGCCGATGATTTACCTGGTTTTTTCTTAAAAAAAGGCGCTCCCATAGGCCATGTTATCAATTTTGACAAAACCACGGTTAGGGTTGTGGTCACCCAGGATGCCATTGACAAAATCCGTCGGAACACCAATGGAGTGGAAGCCCGACTTACCACCGACATCAACCGGGTCATTCCCGCCACCCTGGAGCGACAGATGCCTTCTGCGGGTAAATATCTTCCCAGCCTGGCATTCAGTCCTGAGGGCGGCGGCACTTTCCCTCTGGATCCACGTTCTCCGGACAGTCCATTGGCGATGGAGACCCTGTTTCAGTTTGATATCGTTTTGGGGGGAGAAAGGATGGAACGGATCGGGGAAAGGGTTTATATCCGTTTCATTCATGATGCCGAGCCTCTCTTTTACCGCTGGTTTAGGACCCTGCGCCGGGTACTGCTCCGTCGATTTGATTTCTGAGGTGAAACAATGTTTTTTGTCGGTAAAAATAACCACATATGCCAATTGCCGCCGGCAACCCATATCCTCAGACCGGAACGGGAAGAGCCCTCGCAACATCTGCTGGACCGGGCAACACATATGCTCTCCGGCACCCTCCTGCCTTTCCATAGGACCCGTACTGCGCGGCTATGTCGTATCATATCCCTGACCAACGACAACCAGTCAGCCTGGAAGGACATTGGTACAAAAGAAATTCCTGGAGCCGCCTCTCAATTAGGATTGAAACTCCGCCAGCAGGGTTTCCGGCCGGAACTGGTTGCCCGCTCCTTTGCCCTTGTCCGTGAAGTTGCCGGACGCACCATTAACATGCGCCATTTCAACTGCCAGCTTATGGGGGGACTGGTAATGCTCGACGGCATGGTGGCTGAAATGGAAACCGGAGAAGGGAAGACCCTCACCGCCACCCTGACTGCCTCTATAGCCGCCCTGGCCGGAATTCCGGTACATATAATCACTGTCAATGCCTACCTCACAGCCCGTGATGCTACTGAGATGGGCTCAATTTATGAAACCCTGGGATTGAGCGTCGGCTGTATCACCCACCAAACTCCGCCGGAAGAACGGCGAAAGGCCTATCTTTGCGACATCACCTATTGCACAAACAAGGAAATTGTTTTTGATTATCTTCGCGACAGAATCACCCTGCGCGACAGATCTCACCCCTTACTTCTGCAGGGAGAGCAACTTCACAGCGAAGGGAGCCGCAGCGAGCGGTTGCTCCTCCGTGGCCTTCATTTTGGTATAATCGACGAAGCGGATTCGATTCTCGTTGACGAGGCCCGCACCCCGCTTATCATCTCACAGACTTTGGATAGTGAGGATGAAGAACGCTTTTTCAGGCAGGCGATGGATCTTTCCCGGGACCTTACGGAGAGCAATGACTATAACGTAAATATAAGCAAACGCATTATTGAGCTTACAGACAGGGGTAAAGAAAACCTGCAGAAAATGACGGTAGATCTGGATGCCTTATGGTCAAGTTCCGTTCACCGGGAGGATATTATCGCCAAGGCACTCAGTGCGGAAAAACTCTTTCATCGTGACGAGCATTACCTGGTTCGGGAGAACAAGGTGGAAATAATTGATGAGTTTACCGGCAGGGTCATGGAGGGTCGGTCCTGGGAGAGGGGACTCCATCAACTCATAGAGATTAAAGAGGACTGTGACATCACTCCGCAGCACGAAACCCAGGCCCGCATCAGCTACCAGCGTTTTTTTCGCCGTTATCTCAGACTTGCAGGAATGACTGGCACCGCCCGGGAAATTAGAAGAGAACTCTGGTCAGTCTATCACCTGCCGACCACGACAATCCCCACAAACAGGCCTATGATCCGAACCAGACTGCCGGATCTGGTTTTGCCGGATGATGAAAATAAATGGCACACAGTAGTCGGCCGTGTGGCGGAATTAAACAAAACGGGACGACCGGTGCTCCTGGGCACCCGTACCGTGGCTGCATCGGAACATGCCAGCCGACTCCTCAATGAAGCAGGGCTCAACCACCATGTCCTCAATGCAAAACGGGACGATGAGGAGGCTGCAATCATCGCCGGGGCAGGAAACCCCGGTGAGATTACCATTGCCACCAACATGGCCGGACGCGGCACCGACATCAAACTCGGCCGTGGCGTTGCGGAAAATGGCGGTCTGCACGTCATTCTCACAGAACGGCATGAGGCGGCCCGCATTGACAGGCAACTTTCCGGTCGCTGCGGTCGACAGGGGGACCCTGGTTCCCATGAGGCTATTCTCTCACTGGAAGATCCCCTGCTCGGTGGAGAGCAGGGTCTTTTACTCCGCCTGACCCGTCTCTTTCGTCAGGGTTTCCTGGGAAAGGCATTAGCAGGAATTACCATAAGACTTGCCCAGAAGAAAATTGAACGCTATCATGCCAGGGTCCGCCGCCAACTCTTTCAGGAAGACAGCAATCGAAAAAACAGTCTGTCATTCACAAAACATTGGGAATAGGAGATTCCATGAAGATCATACTCATCCTTCTTTTTCTACTCAGTACGGTCCCGGCGCTTGCCGAGACCCATGATGACTTTGAGTGCGTTCTTGAGCCCAAGGAAATAACCAAAGTCAGCAGCCAGATCCCCGGCATCATTGATCAGATCCTTGTCGATAGAGGGGACACGGTAGAAATAGGACAGACCGTGGCTCTGCTCAAGGCAGGAGTTGAAAAGGCGGCGGTTGACCTGAGCCGGACCCGGGCTGAATTCGGCAAACGTAAGCTGGAACGGAGCAAAGAACTCTTACTCAAGCAGATGCTGTCCATTCATGAAAAGGATGAGATGGAAACCGAGGTACGGCTGGCGGAACTTGAACTCTGGGAGGCTGAGGAACGGTTGGCCATGCGGACCATCGTCAGTCCAATCAATGGAGTGGTTGTTGAGCGCACCTCTGCTCCTGGGGAATATATCGGCGAGGGTTCCATCCTCACCCTGGCCCAGATAAACCCTCTGAATGTTGAAGTTGTGGTGCCGGTTTCGAAACTGGGGACCATCAGGAAAGGAAATGTGGCTGAGGTACGGCTGGAATCACCGGTGACCGATGTGTATATGGCAAAAGTGGTTCTTGTCGATAAGGTGATAGATACGGCAAGTGCCACCTTTGGAGTCCGCCTGCAGCTTGCCAACCCGAAAGATCGTCTGCCGGCAGGCCTGAAATGCCGGGCCTTCTTCCTTGGAAAGTGACTGAGACCAGAGAAGAACAACCGCGGCATGCATTTCCCGGGCACAGTGGTTAAGAGCGTCTTGACCTCATTGCCACCTAATCACCTCATGCATCAAGGGCAACATACCGTTTGTTTTGTTACCCGACTTTCTTCTCTAAATTCAGTTTTGTCTTTTTGTCGAAAAGGCATGTTTGTCCATGGTGCAATTTCCATACAAAAACGCTCAAATTAGAACGCTGGTGACGTCCACGATACGTCTATTATGCCACTATGCCGCAAAGTCCAGCTGAGCTAATATTTAATTTCCAGGTTAGATTTCATTTAGTTGACAATTGCTTTGCTCTTCAGTATAAATACCAATATAAATATCTGAATTAATATTCATTTTTGAAGTCTTCTCGGGCGTCTGTCAACATAAGCTAATAATCAGGTTATACTCAGACCTTTTTTTTAGCTTTTTTCAGCGTATGGTTTTGTCTAATTAAACCAAGGTGTTGAAGCGTATTTAGTTGTGAATATTCCTTATCAAATTAATATTTTTACGAACAACTCCTTGTCCTGCTATCTCCCTATATTTTTACCCTCCGTCTCACATATCCTTTCTAATTATTCTTCTGACAGTTTTTCTTTAAAAAAAAACTCAGAGTACTTATTAATCTGTTTTTTAACAAAAAAGGAAACCCCATGAAATTGGCAAATGGATTATCGTAATCGGTTGCGCCTGCTTTTTTTTTGGTGAGGTCACAGTAGCAACCGGCAACCAGTTGGACACAATGCTACAGTCTGGTGAGCAAGGTTCGAGTACACTTCTTTCTCTTTACCAGCAAGCTTTGAAGAATGACCCCCAACATCTTGGATCCCTGGAGCGATTGGCTGCCCAGAGGGAAATTCTGCCCCAGGCAAAGGCCCTTTTGTGGCCGAAGATAGACCTGAATGGCCAATATGCAGAAAGCTACCAGGATATCATCAGCAGCGACAATACGGTCTATGGTTCGGGCAGCACCAATTTCACACTCAAAGAGTACACCTTGGAGTTGACCCAACCCATTTTTGCCTATTCTTGGATGATCGGAGTAAAACAGGCAAAGCTTGAAGTAAAACGCACCGATGTCGAAGAAATAATCCTCTCTCAGGAACTTATTATTCGTGTAACGCAAAGGTATCTACAAGCCCTTGCCGCCATGGATGAACTGTCCTTTACCCGCACTGAACTCAAGGCGATCAACCGCCAGTATGAAATAGCCGAGGCAAAACAACGTACTGGCCTTGCCCGGATAACAGATGTGCACGATGCCCGCGCCCGTCTGGCTTATGTCAAGGCCCGTGAGTTGGAAGCAGAAAATATATTAGCCGACACCCTTCAAGCGCTCCAGGAAGTAACCGGAGAGGCTCCTGGTTCTCTTGCCGTTCTACGGAATGATATCCCCCTCGAATCTCCCAATCCCAGCGATATCATGTCCTGGGTTACCGCCGCACAGGACCAGAATTTATCTCTTGCGGTAAAAAAACAGGCAGTAGAAATCGCCCAGACCGAAATCAAACGGCAACAGGGCGGCCATTTTCCCACCTTGGAACTTGTTGGCAGTCACAACAACTACGATACCGAAGGAACCCTTTTTGGCGGCGGCAGCGAGATTGAGACCTCGAAAGTGTTGCTGCGGGCCAGACTGCCCATCTTTCAGGGCGGATATGTCAGCTCTAAGGTCCGGGAAGCGACCAGTATGTACAAGAAGGCCCAAAAAGACTTAGAACAGGAGAATCGTTCTGTAGAACGAACGGCGCGTGCAGGTTATTCCGGCGTCCTGAACTCCATCAGCAGGGTTGAAGCCTTAAAGCAGGCGTTCGACTCCCAACAACTCGCTCTTGAATCAAAAGAAGAAGGGTATCGCTCGGGTTTATATCCCGGGATAGCGGTACTCGATGCCGAACGTGATCTCTATCTGGTGCGTCGTGATTACGCCAAGGCACGCTATGATTATCTGATAAATTCCATAGTATTGAAGCAGGCAGTAGGAACACTCTCTGAAGAAGATGTCGTAACGTTAAACGATTTGTTTGAATAAGAAAGAAATTCAAAACTGAATACCCAAAAAGGGCCAGCCATGTTACGTCGATTAAAGAGGCACATGTTAAGGCAGAAAAAAGCCAATCCAAGACGCCGTCTTCAAATCGAGCCTCTTGAACCCAGAGTTCTTCTCTCCGCCGACAACCCTCTGCTGGTGCCGGGTGCATTGGATTTTCTTGACCAGGACCAGCCTACTGCACTCGTGGGCTCGATATTACCTGAGAAACTTCCTCCGATTGATAGTATCAATGGCAGCGACACCCCACCGCAAACAAATCCATCAGAAATTTCTTCCGTTATTATTAACCGTGATAACAACATTGCAGCAGAAAAGAACCAAACGTCAGACAACTCAGAGATACTCTTCGTCGATCCGGCTGTGGCCGATTATCAGAATCTGGTCAATCAGATCAGTGCATCTTCAACCCTGGAAGTCATTATACTTGACGGAGGTCGTGGCGGACTGGAACAAATCAGCGAGGCCCTCAAGGACCGAAGCGATATAAACGCAGTTCATATCCTGGCCCATGGAAGCCAGGGTTCTCTGCGTCTTGGCAACTCTGTGGTTAACCAGGAAACTCTCCAGCAGAACAGTACACTTCTCAGCAACTGGAGTAGCGCTCTCAGCGATGGAGCCGATATCCTCCTCTACGGCTGCAATATTGCCCAGGGTGAAGCCGGAACTGATTTCATCGAAAGCCTCGGCACACTCACCACAGCAGATGTGGCCGCCTCTGATGACCCCACTGGCAGCAACCTCCTCGGCGGGGATTGGAAACTGGAATTCACCACCGGTGCTATTGAAACACAACCTCTTTTCCAGTCTGGGCCCCCGGTCTACGGCCATCTCCTGGAAATCATCAACGGCACAGATGATAATGATACCCTGACCAGTAACGCCAATGAAGACGACATGCTCAAAGGTGGCAAAGGTGATGATACTTATAGATTTCAGGATAATTGGGGCGATGATAATGTTGTAGAAAACAACCTGGAGGGGAGAGACACCCTCGACTTCTCAGCAATTACTACTGACCTTACATTTACAATCCATGCAAATGGCACCGTCTCTGTTTCCGACGGTAGTAACTCTCTTACCGGTATTGCCAATATTGAAAGCCTCATTGGCGGAAGCGCAAACAATACCTTTATCTTTGAAAACAATGCCATCCTCAACGGCACTATCGATGGTGGTGTCGGTGGAAACAACACCCTTGATTATTCCGCTTATACCAACAGTGTTAATGTGGATTTGTCAGCAGGAACTGCAACAGGAACAGACAATGTCAGTAATATACGAAATGTAATCGGCGGCTCTGGAAATGATACCCTGACCGGGGATATATTTGATAATACACTCACAGGCAATCAAGGTCAGGATATGCTGGCTGGCGGATTGGGCAATGACATCTATGGAATAGCTGATGCCTGGCAGGACAACACCATTGTGGAAGCAGCTGATGAAGGGGCTGACATCCTGGATTTTTCGGATGTAACCGCCAATCTTACTTTTACCCTTCATTCCGATGGGACTGTATCGGTTAGCGATGGAACAAACACCCTCCTCCCTGCAGCTGAATTGGAGAGCTTCATCAGTGGCAGCGGTATTAATACTTTTGATTTGTCCCAACGGAGTGGTGATCTTCAAACGACGGTTCATGCGGATGGGAGCATAACCGTGGCCGAAGATGGTGACACCCTCATTGGTAATGGAGCAGGGATACAAAACATTATTGGCGGCAACGGCAACAACACGGTTGATTTTTCCAAAGTTTCCAATGATCTTCAATTTATCATTCAGGCAAATGGAGTTGTATCTGTTACAGGCGGCACAGGTCCCATTAACAGTATCTCCCAAATTGGAAATGTGATTGGAGGGAGCGGTAATGACACCCTAGATTATTCAGCTGTTTCCAATGATCTTTACTTTACGGCAGAAGCAGACAGGTCCGTGTCAATCTCTTTTGCATCGGCCGCGGGCGATACGGCCGTCAGTAATGTTGTCGATATAGAGAATTTCATTGGCGGCAGCGGTAATGATGCACTTGATTTTTCTGTATCCTCAACGGATCTTCTCTATGAAGTTTTTGCCGACGGGACTGTAGTAATTTCAGGGGGTACCAAAGCAGTCAGCACCATATCAAATATAGAGAATCTTTTCGGCGGCAGCGGCAATGATACGCTTGATTTTTCCGCAGTTTCCAATGACCTCCAACTATCGATTGCGGCAGACCGATCAGTATCCGTTACTTCCGGCATCAATATCTTCAGGAATGCCTTCAACATTGAACGAATCATCGGCGGCAGCGGCCACGATAGTTTCAATTGTTCTGTAATTACAGATGATCTTGAATTTGTCCTGCGCGATGACGGCAGCCTTTCCGTCACCGACGGCGACGATCCTATCAGTAATATCATTGCGGTTGAGACCCTTATCGGCGGCAGCGGGAAAAACACACTGAATGGTATTGGTATCTCCGATGACCTCCAGTTTACGTATCAAGCGAACGGGAACGTATCAATTACGGGCGGAGCTTTCGCCCTTGGCAGTATTGTCGGAGTTGATTCCTTTATCGGCGGAAAGGGAAATGATACATTTGATTTTTCCGCAGTTTCCAACGTTCTTGAATTTAACATCCATGCAGATGGAACCGTATCTGTGGATGACGAGACCGACATCATTGCCGAGCTCTCTAATATGGATAATTTTGTCGGCAGCGGAAATGACAGCACCTTTGTATTTGAAGACAAGGCATTTGTGTTAGGGACAATCGACGGTGGTGGCGGTGAGAATACCATGGATTATTCCGAATATACCTCCAGCGTTATCGTCAATCTGGCAGCAGGAGCAGCCACCGGCGCAACACGTATCAGCAATATCAATCAGGTTATCGGCGGCTCGGGGGATGATGTCTTCATCGGTGACGATCAGGTCAACAGGTTTTCCGGTGGTCTGGGCAGGGATTCCTATCTGCTTGATGACAACTGGCAAGATGACATCCTTACGGAAAACACGGATGAAGGTCGGGACACACTGGATTTTTCCTCGGTGTCAGGCGGTTTCACCTTTACCATCGATGAGAATGGGATCATCTCCGTTACCAATGGCGGTGGACTCTTAGGCAGTTTTGGGGATTTTGAACTCCTCATCGGCAGTATGGGTGATGACACCTTCAGATTCCTGGATAATTGGGGAAATGTCGGTGTCGTAGAAACACCGGGCAATGGGACTGATACCCTCGACTTTTCCCAGGTCACCGATAATTTCCACTTCACAATCGATAATGCCGCCTTTTCCATGGGAAGCCTGAGCCTGGACTTCGGCACAAACAGCATTAGCCGATCCATGGGAAGTTGGGCTGATGAGGGGTTTGCTGCGGGTCAGACCATCACCGTTGCTGGGAGTTCCGGCGGAGCCACCGCCAATGGCGGAGACTATGAGATATCTTCCATCTCCGGTGATGGCAGTACCCTGATCCTGGTTGAGGATTCCCTGACGGTTGAAAACGATGTTGTTGGGGTCACGGTGGAGACAACCGACTTCTCCCTGGGCAGCCTGAGCCTGGAGTTTACTGCTGACAGTATTACCCGATCCATGGGAAGCTGGACAGAAGATGGTTTTTCCGTAGGGCAGAGTATTACTGTTGTGGATAGCCCTGATGGTGCCACCTCCAATGGTGGCGATTATGAGATCGGAGCCATCTCCGGTGACGGTCTTATCCTCACCCTGGTACAAAATAGCCTGAACCCTGAAAGTGATGTGCATGGGATCGATGTAAAGGCCCACATGGCCGGCATTTTCGTGGTGGAGACAGGAGAGGAAGATGAACTCTTCAGCCGTCTTGAATATGTAGAAAATATTGAGCACCTGATCGGCGGTAGTGGGGATGATTTCTTCTACTTCAAGGATCAAGCCTTTTTGCCAGGAACCATTGATGGGCAAGGGGGCATCAATACCCTCAATTATTCAGACTACACCAGCAATATAACCGTGGATCTCTCTATCGATTTTGCCCAGGGTACAACCGGAGTGAGCAGTATCAGCAATATATTTGGTGGAATGGGAGCCGACACTCTCACGGGTAACTCCGGTGACAACCTGATCCTGGGTGGTGATAAAGACGATATCCTGCTCGGCCTTGGCGGAAACGATGTGCTTTCTGGTGGAGATGGGGATGATCTCCTTGAGGGCGGAGCCGGTGATGATGAGATCATCGGCGGTGCCGGGACCGACCGGGTCTCTTACGAACTTGACCCTGAAGGTGTCTCGGTTAATCTGGCCGCATTTACAGGTACTGACGGATTTGTCATCGACGTCGTCGACGGCGAGAATGTGTATGGAACCGATAGTCTGGCTGAAATTGAGAATATCGCGGGCTCCGATTTTAATGATACCCTGGTCGGGGACACTTATGAAAACACTATAATCGGCGGATTGGGCGATGATGTCCTTAACGGGGCTGCGGGTAATGACGTGCTCGATGGTGGCGCTGGATCGGATACGGTCAACTACGAATTTGAAATCTCGGGCGTGAGCGCCAATCTTGCCACAGGGTTTGCCACGGATGGGACCGGTAATACCGATATCCTGATTGATATCGAGAACCTGAGAGGTTCGGAGCATAACGATGTCCTCACCGGTGATGCCGGTGATAATCTCCTGGCCGGCATGGGTGGGAACGACACGCTTTCCGGCGGTGTCGGCGACGACACCTACAGCTTTGCCGATAATTGGGGAGATGACACAATTACAGATTCAATCGGTGATAATATCCTCGATTTTTCTGAATCCACTGCCGACCTGACCTTCACAATCCACCAGGATGGCACTGTTTCGGTTGATGACAGCTCAGGGATATGGAAGAGTCTCAGCTTTATACCTGATGAAGCATTATCTCTCTTGGCGGACAGCAGTACACTGGACCATGTGGCGAACCTGCACCACCTGGTGGGCGGCTCCGGCAACAATACCTTTGAGTTTGAGGATGGCGCAGTTTTTGGCGGCACCATCGACGGAGGAACCGGCGGAACGAACAGCCTTGACTATTCGGACTACGAAAGCCCTGTTTCAGTGCATCTGGAGCTAGTTTCCCAAATTGCCACCGGCACCTCCGGTGTCAGCAATATCCATACCGTTGTCGTTGGCAAAGATATCTTTGAGATGATCGGCGGTGCTGGTGAGGAGACCATCTCCTTTGTCGAATCAGTAGGTACTGTGTTCGCAGACCTTGGTTCCCTGGTCGGCATTGAAAACATTACCGGTTCCGCCAATGACGATCATCTGGTTGGCGATGGCTGGATCAATATCCTTGACGGCCGTGCAGGCGATGACCTTCTTGAGGGCGGAGACGGGTGGGATATTTACAAATTTCAGGACGGATGGGGTTCGGATGTAATCATAGAAACTGGCACTGGCGGTTCGGATACGCTGGATTTTTCCGCAGTGACCGCAAATCTCACCTTCACGATTCATTTTGGTGGCGCGGTTTCAGTGACCGATGGAACCAACACGCTCAACTCGGTGGCCAACATTGAGGGGTTGATCGACGGCCAGGGAGATGACATCTTTATCTTCGAAGATGGGGCTGTCTTTAATGGAACTATCGGCGCCAGCAACGTATTTTTCGGGATACTGGGCATTGAGCAGGGCGGCGGCATCAATACATTGGATCTTTCAGCCTACACTGCCAATGTCGAGATCGATCTCGGCATGACGATCCCCGGGATTGATTTCATCGACATCCCTTCCACCGCCAGTAGTGGAGGGGATGTGCTCATATCCGAATTCTTTAATATACGCAGGGTGATCGGCGGCTCCGGTGACGACACCATATATGGTTCGAACAATGCAGACGTGATTTATGGCGGCCCGGGCGATGACACGATCTGGGGACGTGACGACGTGGACCTGCTCGACGGCGGCCTTGGCGATGACATTATTAATGGCGGTACCGAGCAGGCTATTTTCGACGCTCTGTCGATTCTGGATCTCGATATGCTGCAGGATCTGTTCGGAGTGCCTATGATCCTGCACCTCGCTGAAGGTGGCACGGTTGATACCTTCTTTAACGAACTTCTCTCGGGTGACGCTGACATCGCATCATATGCCGCTGCGCCGGGAGGGGTTACTGTCTCCCTGGTCAGCGATACACAGCAAAATACAGTCAATGCCGGTATGGATACCCTGGCCAACATCCGCTCTCTGGTCGGTACGCCCTATGACGATACCCTGACCGGTGACAGTTTCGCCAACATACTAACCGGTGGTGCCGGCAATGATCAACTGTTTGGCCTGTCCGGTCTGGATACCCTCGATGGTGGTGAAGGCGACGATATCCTGGATGGAGGCGACGGCGTTGATATCGCCAGTTACACAAGTGCTTCGGATGCAGTTTCAATCAACCTCGGTGGCAGTGCGCAGCAGGATACCGGCGGCGCAGGTGTGGATACCTTTGTCAGCATCGAGGGACTCGAAGGCTCTGCGTATGACGACGATCTGCGGGGTGATGCCAACGCCAACATCCTGCGTGGCGGCGCTGGTGATGATCTGCTTGAGGGTGAACTGGGCAATGATGTCATCGAGGGCGGTGATGGCGAAGATACCGTCAGCTACTATCACCTGGACAACGCCTCTGGTGACGGGGTGATGATCAACCTCTGGTCTTTCCTGCCGCAGCTGACCTTGAGTGCCGGCATCGATACATTAAGCCAAGTCGAGCATGTGATCGGCTCGGATTACGACGACATCCTGATCGGCAATTCAGGGGATAACGTACTCGAAGGCGGTAAGGGTAACGACCTGCTCTCCGGCGGGTCGGGATCTGACACGTATGTGTATAAAGGTGATTGGGGCAATGACACCGTCGTTGATGGTCTCGAGGAACTATTGGGGCATCTCACCGGCTATGTAGTTTCCGATGCGCTTGACAACCTGACGACCACGGTGATCGATACAATCGATTTCCTCGACATTCTCGATACGATGGATATCTCCAGCGATGCGGTTCCACCGCTGGATCCCGATACCCTCGATTTCCTAAATGCAAGCAGGAACCTCGGTGTCACGATCCATGACGGCAGCCGATTGTCTGTTGATGACGGCGCAGGAAATACCCTCACTAACGTCAGTGGCATGGACGCAATCGTTGGCGGAAGCGGCGAGAATTCCTTCATCTTTGAGAGCAACGGTGCGAAGTTTATAGGCAGTATCGATGGTGGAGGAAGAGGGGTGCTGGATTACTCGGCCTATACCGACGGTATCGAGGTTGATCTGCGCGGTACGGATGGCTCCATAGGTGGGGATGTAGAGGGTACTGCCGGTGTCAGCGGCATCTATAAAGTGATTGGCGGCTCCGGCGATGACAGCATCACCGGTGGCGGTGTGGATGAGACCCTGTTAGGCGGAGTTGGTGACGATACGATCACGGGTGGAGCTGGCAACGACATCCTTGGCGGTGGAGAAGGCGATGATCTTCTGAACGGTGGTGAAGGTATCGACAGCGCTTCCTATGCTGATGCAGCCAATCCGGTCACTGTTGATCTTACCATCACTGAGACCGATACACCCAATGCCTTTATCAAAAACGGCGTCACGATCATTTCGCAGGATATCCTCTCCGGCATCGAGAATGTCATCGGATCAGCTCATGATGACATCCTGACTGGAGACACAGGCAACAACATCCTGATGGGAGGAGCTGGCAACGACGTGTTGATCGGCCTGGCCGGATCGGATTTCCTGATGGGCGGGGTCGGCAACGACACCCTGATCGGTGGTGACGATGATGACCTTTTGCAAAGTGGCCTGGGCGATGATACGGTCAGCGGTGGTGAGGGCAGTGACACCGCGTCCTATGCCGATTCTGCATCCGCCGTAACGGTCGATCTCAGTGACACGTCCGGAGGTATCAACGCACTTGAGGGCGGTCTGGCTGGTGATATCCTGTCCGGTATAGAGAATGTAATTGGTTCTAATCAAAATGATGTCCTGACTGGTGATGCCGACAACAACATTCTAGTTGGCGGTAGCGGCGATGATATAATCCATGGCCTGGGTGGTGTTGATTACCTGTTGGGCGAAGAAGGTGCCGACCGACTGTTCGGCGGTTCAGGCAAGGATATTCTGAATGGCGGCCTGGGCGATGACCTTTTGAATGGCTATGTCGATGGTGGTGCGACCGAAGACGATGTTGATGCCGATACCGCCGACTATTCCGATACCATGGGTGGAGTGGCGGTTGACCTGAACGGACCTGCTGGCCAGAACACGGACAATGCTGGCCTGGACACTTTGCTTAACATTGAAAACCTCATCGGTTCTGAATTTGATGATTTGCTCAGTGGGGATGCCGGCGATAACATACTTGAAGGCGGCGCGGGTGACGATATCCTGCAGGGCGCAGGAGGTACCGATACCATCGATGGTGGTGGTGGCAGTGACACTGCCTCATACCAGGATGACATTGGGCCGGTCTCAGTCAGTCTTGATGATGTGGCCCTGGATGCATCCGGTAGTGTTGATACACTCATTGATATTGAGAACCTGATTGGCTCTCCATTCGCCGATATCCTGCGTGGTGATATGGGCGATAACTACCTCTACGGACTCGGTGGCGACGACCTTATTTATGGTGACATGGGCGATGATATCCTCGAGGGCGGCGCCGGTGTCGACCTGCTCGATGGTGGCGATGGCAGTGATTATGCCTCATACAGGAACGCCCCGAGCGCTGTAAACATTGTGTTGGGTGGCACCGCTATCGATGGTTTCGGTACGGTTGACACGTTCAATGCCATCGAAAACCTGGAAGGATCGGATTATAACGACCAACTGACCGGCAATGACGATGACAACGTACTGATAGGCCGCGATGGTGCAGATACGCTCCTTGGTGGTGCAGGCGATGACATCCTGTCGGGTGGCACCGGCAATGATGTCATCACCGGTGGTATAGGACAGGATACGGCCTCTTACACGGAGGCCACTGAAGCCGTCATCGTATCGCTTCAGATCAATGGCGCGCAGAACACCATCGGAGCAGGAAGTGATACCCTTTCAGAAATCGAGAATCTGACCGGATCGAGTTTTGATGATACCCTCACCGGAGATGGCGTAGAAAATGTCCTGTCTGGTGGCGATGGGAATGATACTCTTGATGGTGCCGGAGGTGCCGATACCCTGTGGGGTGAACAGGGTGACGATACACTCCTGGGTGGTGACGGTGCCGATACCCTTCTTGGCGGAACCGGCGACGACATCCTTACCGGCGGTATGGGGGTCGACAGGGCCTCTTACGCCGATGCCGAATCACGCGTTGCGGTGGATCTTTCCTACAACCTTGCCCAGGATACGGACGGTTCCGGTATCGATACGCTGACGGAAATCGAAAATCTCAGTGGTTCCGATTATGATGATATCCTGTTCGGCGATGCCAACGACAACGTTATCAACGGACGGGCCGGTGACGATATCCTGGAGGGTGGTGATGGGGTAGACACCCTGGAAGGTGGTGATGGTACTGACACGGTTTCCTACTGGAACGATCCCGCAGCCGTAAATATTGATCTGGACGGAACTGCTGTTGACGGTTTCGGCAAGCTTGACACCCTCGAGGATATAGAAAACCTGGTAGGTTCCTCGCACAACGACGTGTTGATCGGGGATGACAATGATAATATCCTGATCGGCGGCGATGGTGAAGATAACCTGCAGGGAGGTGGCGGTGATGATCTGCTGCTGGGTCTGGCTGGCGTGGATGAGCTCAGCGGCGGTGATGGCGATGATATCCTTGAAGGTGGTTCGGAGGGAGATATCATCGATGGCGGTGCCGGCCAAGATACGATTTCATATGCCAATGCCAACCGCCGGGTTACCGTTGATCTCAGCTCGCTCACCGGCACAGAAGGCGATGCCAATGAGGATACCTTTAGCAATATTAAGAACATCATTGGTTCCGACTACGACGATACGCTCACTGGCGATGACGGTGCCAACGAGATCTATGGTGGCGAGGGTGCTGATACACTGGTCGGCGGCGCAGGCGCTGACTATCTGGAGGGTGGCGACGGCAACGATGCGATCAATGGCGGTGAAGGCACTGACACCGTTTCCTATCGCAGCGATCCGGATTCAGTCGATATCGAGCTTGGGATCAAGGCCCACGACGGCTTCGGCAACATCGATACACTTACCGCGGTCGAAAACATCGAGGGTTCCCAGTTTGACGACATCCTTAAGGGCGATGACAATGTCAATACACTCACCGGTGGCGGCGGCGACGACATCCTGGAAGGTGGGGATGGTGAAGATACCTACGCCTACCTGGACGACTGGGGAACGGACACCATTACCGATGTGCTTGGCACCTCCACCTTGGACTTCTCGAAGGCAGAAACAGGGGTCACGTTCACGGTGAACACCGACGGGACCGTATCGGTTACTGATGGGGAGTCGAAACTCAGCAAAATTGAGAACATTAAAAACCTGATCGGCGGCCTGGGCGACGACACCACAGTCTTTGCCTCTGAGACCGATTATAAGTTGGTCATCGACGGCGGCCCGGATGGTCTGGACCTGCTGGACTATTCTGCATTTACGTCGGCGATTACAGTTAACCTCAGTGATCCGCTGGCCACGCCGTTCGGCACGTTGTCCATTCAGGGTATTGATGGCGTTATCGGTGGCGCAGGGGCTGATATCCTTACGGGCGATGCCGGAGATAACATATTGCGCGGTGGTGATGGTGAAGACATCCTGCGCGGTGGGGAAGGCAACGATATTCTTCAGGGCGGCGCAGGAATCGATAACCTCTATGGCGATGACGGCGACGATCAATTGATTGGCGGCACTGGTATCGATGGAATCGACGGCGGCGCGGGCAGCGACACGGTTTCCTATATCGATGCTGAAGATGCGGTTTTTGTCGATTTGAATACCATTGACGCAGGCGGCAATCCGCAGGTTGCTTACGCACGCGTACCGGAACCGGACGGCAGTGGCGGATTCGTTTATCAGATTGAGAATCTGATCGGGATCGAGAACGCCTCGGGATCACCCTATGACGACGAACTGATCGGAAATGAGAACGCCAATGTGCTTTCCGGCGCCGAAGGCAACGACGTCCTAGACGGCCGCGGCGGCGATGACCTGCTCGAAGGTGATGCCGGCAGTGATACGGTGACCTACGCACAGTCACCGGACGCTGTCACGGTCGATCTGCGCATTATTGATGCTGCCAATGCATTCAGCGGTATTGACAGTGACACGCTGGTCGAAATCGAAAACGTTATTGGCAGCGATTTTGGTGACAGCCTGATCGGTGATGAATATGACAACGTACTCATGGGCGGTACGGGTGTTGATAATCTCCAGGGTGGCGCTGGCCATGATGTGCTTCAGGGTGGCGCGGGCGCTGACCTTCTCTTCGGGTACATTGAAGGTGAATCCGCCGCTGATGATACGGGCACCGACTTTGCCTCTTACGAAGACGCCCCTGCTTCTGTTACCGCAGACCTTGCATTGCTGGTGCAAGCCGCCGGGTCCGGTGTGGCAACCGGCGATGAATTCACTGGTATTGAGGCGCTGATCGGTTCATCTCATGACGATCTGCTGTGCGGTGATGATGGAGATAATTTAATCACCGGCGGCGGTGGCAACGACATACTTGAAGGTCGCGCTGGCAATGATAGCTATATTTTTCTTGAAGATGGTGCTGCCGGCGAAACGATTTCGGTAATCGACACAGCCGGATCAGCCGACACTTTCGATTTCTCGATGATCACTAGTCCGCTTGAATTCAACATTACAGCTGGTGGCATTACAGTGACCCAGGCCACGGGCCCGACCGTTGTAAACAGCCAGGCCACTATCGAAAACCTGATAGGGGGCACGGCAAGCGATACTTTTATATTGGCTGATGGTGTGGTGCTCGGCGGATTTATCGAGGGTGGTGCGTATACGCCTAACACCCTTGACTACTCCGCCTGGACAACCTCTGTCACAGTCAACCTGTCAATCCCGGGCACGGAGGGAACCGATGGCTCGGCCACGGGCACAACGGGCATCAGTCACCTTCAGCGCATTATCGGAGGACAAGGCGCAGATACTCTCATCGGCGACAGCGGAGCCAACTGGTTTGTGGGTGGCCCAGGCGATGACATTCTTCGGGGATTGAATGGTGACGACATTCTCGAAGGCGGTCTCGGCGAGGACATTCTTGACGGTGGTCAGGGCAATGACACCGCGTCCTATGAAAATGCAGCAACCGGTGTTCGGGTTGACCTCGGCCTGTCGGTGCAGTTGGCAGGGTCTGGTGAGGCCACGGGTGATCAATTGAGTGGCATTGAGAATCTGATTGGCTCTGGCGATGCTGACATCCTGCTCGGTGATGACCAGCCAAACGTTATTGAGGGCGGCGCAGGTGCAGACAATATCACCGGTGGCGGAGGCGGTGACACTGCCTCTTACGCCTCTTCCGGCGCAGGCGTCACAGTAGATCTGAATCTCATCACCCAGGATACCGGCACCGGTGATTCGGTCGACGATATCCTCAATGGTATCCAGAATGTGATTGGTTCGACCTTTGGTGACACCCTGATAGGCAACTTCGAGAACAACGTGCTGATGGGCGGGGATGGAATTGATATCTTCAGACTTCGTCGCAGCACTGGCGGGTACGAAGGTGTACTTCCAGATCAACAGGGGACCGATACATTCCATGGCGGTGCCGGCGCTGATGTCTATTCTTTTATGGATGAGCTGCTGTTCGGCCAACTTGAAGCCTGGCAGATTCTTGACGCCGATGAGATTGTTATCAGCAGCAACATAGTCTCGAACTCCAGTTTCAGCCTTTCGTCAGATACCTCGATCCGTATTGCGAACGGGGTGAGTCTGGTGGCCGAGGATGCGAGCGATCCCGCAAAACAGCTCGATATCAACCTCACTGCCGGCAATTTCATCCTGGTGGATCCCAATGCGCTGGTGCAGGCAACCGGCGACATAACCATGACAGTCAATGCGATCCTGACCCCCTCCTGGACGTCGATCATGCCGGTCTTCAAAATGGACTCCTCCGAGGCCAGGATCGAGATCGGAACCAATGCTACGCTGATCGGCAATGATATAACGCTCACGACCAGCGCGGTCACTGAAAAGTTCGGTTCCATTGATCCCTTTGGCGGCCTGCTGACCTCGATCTTCAATCCGTCACCAGGTACCGAGATGACCAATCCCGGCGGCACCAAGTTGAGCTTTGTGCCTGCCAATGGAGACACCGAACAGTACATCCAGCGTGCCACTGGCAGTTTTCTGGCCGATGGTTTTAGCGCCGGCATGGTTGTCAAGGTTGTTGGCTCAGAGCAAAACGACGCAAATTACACGATCATAAGAGTAACGGCAACTCGCCTGGAGGTTGCCGAGTCCCTGGTCAAGGAATCGACCAAGGTTATCACGCTGAAGGAAACCCTGGCCTCGGCCTATATCCCGGATCCAGATGAAGCGCTGTTTGAATTCGAGATGATCAGTAATCGCGATATTGCGAATTTCCTGTTCACCAAGATCAAAGAGAAGGCTCTGTTCGAATTGCCGATACCAGCGAATGGCCTCGTTTCCAATGCGACCAGCGAGATCATTCTTAACGAAGGTGCCTTCCTGACCGCTGCCAGCGATGTGACCCTCGATGCCATCGCCATTGCGGATGCCACGGTAACAACAGCGGCAAAGATCGGGGTCACCTATGCACAGTCGGATGCATACGCCAAGGTAATCCTTAAGGATGGTGTCATGATCAATGCGGGCGACACTGTTTCTATTGAAGCCCGAGTCAACAACACCATGACTGCCAGCGCCACGGACCCGAAAGCCGCGGTAGCAGCCGGTGCAGCCAAGCAGGCACAACCCTTTCGAATTCAGGATGCACCTTCCCGGATCATGAAGAAGGTCATGGGGTCGCCCTCAGCCACGGCCATTAAGGTAGCGGTGGGTATTGCTCACTCGGATTCGCAGGCCCTGGTAGAAGAAGGGGCCACGATCACCGCGAGAAAGGTGAATGTGATTGCCGCCAACACGAACAAGTTCAACGTGCAGGTTGCCGGCAACATCAAGACGGGCTCGTTCAGCAAGGGGCTGGCTATTAACACCGGGGTAAGCTACACCGAATCAACCAGTATCGCCCGGGTCGATGGTACGATCATTGCCGGCGCACCCGGGACCACGGGCGCGCTTACGGTTAAGGCCAGTACGACCAATGCCAAGAATGCGATCAACATAACCCAGGTTATCACTCGGCCTACCGGAAAATGGAAGGCCTGGATCACCAGTCCCGTCAAAACATTGTACACAACCCTTGAAGGTGAGGTTACGAAACCCATCGTCGAAGGTCTTCAGGGTGTGCTTCTGGAAAGCAAGTTGCTGAGGAAAATTCTCGGGGTTAAGAAACCCAAGGTTGCCGATCAGCGTGCCATTGCGGCTGGCCTCGGTTTTGCGGCCAGTTCGAGTGTTGCAGAGGCAGTCATTGGTTCCACCGCCGATATTACCGTGTACGGCGATCTCACGGTTGAGGCCCTTGCCAGCGACAACCTCAAGTCATACTTTTCGGTGAAGAACAAGTATCGTTCCAACAACACCATTGCCATTGCGATCTTTGTTGGAGGCAGCAGAAGCACCGCGACTGCCTACATTGCCGACAACGCCGTTGTCAATGTAACCAAGGATCTCTCGCTTAATGCCGAAGCAAGTCTGCCGTCCAAGTTTGAGATTCCGTTTATATCTGATGTTCAGGGGATCATTGAAGGATTCTTCAGCTTAAGCCTGCCCGATTTCGATGATCTGGTGCCTTCCGAGTCCCCCGATGATCCAACCAATCCTTACGAATCCGGGGAAAAAGCACTAAATTATGTCGATCAGCTGGAGAATTTTAAACTAAAGCAGAAAAGCCAGCTCGGTGTATTTGATGATGTCTCCTCCCTCTATAGCGATCATATTGAGCCACTGGGAACTAAGTCGGTCACAAACTTTGTCGAAGCAGGCGCGGTCTCACTTCCGGGTAAAAAAGATACGGGGACCAAAAATGCTTTCAGCCTTGCTGTTAGTTTGGTACACGTGGGCAATGAAGCCAGTGCCTACATTGGTAAGGGGGCACGGGTCAACCAGGCGTCAGGACTGGTGACCGCTGGTGAGGAAGGCGACCAGAACGTCTCGATCACAGCCCTGTCCACCGCAAAATCCATCAACTGGGCACGCACTCAAAATCCGCTCACTTTGGGAGAGAAAATCGATGGAGAGATTCAAAAATTCTTTGGCAAAAACATCGAAGGTCCGCTCAAGAAGGCCGTTGAACCCCTGAAGAAGGCAGTCAGCGGTATTGTCAGTGACTTTATGAAGTCCTCCACCGAAATTCCGGGTGTGGAAAGCTACTTGAAGAAAAAAGAAAACCAGAAGACCGGTGGTTTCGAGAGTAACGCGGCAGGCGGCACGGTGAACGGCACCTGGTATGCAAATTCAGCCTTGGCATATATCGATGAAAATGCTGAAGTCAGTGCCGGCAATGATATAACTGTTTCCGCTGATATCGACAACTTCATTGTGAGTATCACTGATGCAACCAGCGAGGGTAAATCCGAACTCGGTTTATCCGGCGCGATCGGTGTGACTGTTGTCACGGATTCCACCCAGGCTTACATAGCAAAGGGAGCTACAATTTCCACGGGTAATGATCTCACGATATCCGCACGGGACAACACCTGGATCGTTAACACGACCAAGAGCGAGATTTCAGGTTCCTCCGGCGTGACCAACCTGTCAGCTGCCGTTAATGTGATGACACGCAACACCCGAGCACGGATCGGCGAATACGATGCCGATGCTCCGGCGACGGCGACCGTATCCGCTGGCGGCGACGTGTCGGTCGACGCTCTGAACGGCGGCTGGATCGCCTCGGTAGTCTGGGGGACTGCGTCACAAAAATCGCCGGGTTTCCAATCCCTGCCGGACAAGGCTAAGTCCAAGATCATGGACAATACGTGGACGCCGATCAAGAGCAAGGTAACCGGTCTCTTCGCGAAGAAGCCTGCGGTTGGAGCGAATACGCCTGAGGCGGAAGCGCCCACTGCAGAAAATAAGGCAACCGAACCAAGCAAGGAAGAAGCGAATACCGCTCCCGCAAAGAAGGAAAGCATTGCTGCCAAGATAAAGAAAAAGATGCCCGATTTTGCAATTTCGGGCTCAGCTTCGGTAAACATCCTCGTTGACTCAACGGAAGCGAGTATTCAGGATGCCTTAATTACATCGGCTGATGACGTGAATGTTTCGGCGGAGAACCGTACCGGAGTCGGTTCCCTCGTCTTCAGCAGAGCGGTGTCCGAGTCATTGGTCAAAGCTGAAGCGGCAACCGATACCAAGGCGCCGGTACCCCCTGACCAACCAGCACAATCAAAAAAGGACGCCAAACTCTTGCAGTCCGCAGCGGCATCCGGCGCTGTGGCGGTAAGCGTGATTTCCAACGATACCCGCTCCTTTGTCAACCGATCGAGCCTTGATATCACCGGGGACATGCAGATCAGTTCCCGTTCTCTCTGCGTTGTTGCCGGGGTCGCCGTCGCCATTGGGCAGACAGATATCCAAAAAGAAAAAGCAAAAGAAAACACAGAGGACACGGGCGCTGCCGACAAAAAGAACACCGCAGAAGAGAATGTGCCCAAATCATTTGGTGCCGCCGGAGCCGTGGCCGTCAATGTTCTCGATTTTGACACGTTTGCCTACATGTCCGACAGCACGGTTACGAGCACTGGTGGCGGAGTGGGTGTTGAAGCTACGAATATGGGCATCAACGTCGGCGTGGCCGGGGCAGGCGCGACTTCGGCAGGCGCAGGCATCGGTGCTTCGGTTGGTGTCAACATCCTTACCGGGCAGACCCATGCCTATCTTGTTGACAGCAATGTGACAGCTGATCTCGGCCTGACTGTGTTATCCAGGGATCTGAGTGTTATTGCCTCGGTTGCCGCTGCCGGAGCCAGTGCAAAGGGCAGTCTGGCGGTCCCTCTTTCCGTGTCCGTAAACGTTGTTGCAACCGACACACGAAGTTTCATTGATGTCACCGATTACTCGCAGCGCTATCTGATCAAAACCGGTGGCGACGTGGTTGTTACTGCAGAGGACGCTTCCGTGATTGGCAGCCTTGCCGGTGTGCTTGGGCTCGGCTTAGAGAATGGAGACAAAGGCGGCTCAGCCTTAGGCGCCGCTGTTGGAATCAACGTTGTAGCAAGTTCCGTGGACAGTTACATAGATGGTGCGCATATTGAAGCGAATCTTACAGGTTCCGCCTCAATCGGTGCAGATACAGACACAGTCAATTTTGCTTCTGATCACGGCTTCTCGGATGGGGATGCGGTCATTTACAGCAATGGCGGCGATGAAGTGATTGGTGGTTTGCAGAGCGGCGGAACCTATTACGTTATCGTCGAAGATGATAATTCCATTCGATTGGCCACTACGAAAGCGAAGGCGCTTGCCAGAAACTCGGATGTCGATCTTGCCCTGCCGGCTGAAGAGGGAGACGGTCACGCCTTCCGCCTGGCCGATGGCTTGGAACTCGATGCCGACGGCAATATCACGCTAAACACAGTAAATTCCATGGTCATAGGCAGTATCGCCATCAGTGGGCAAGGCGCGGCAAATTTTGCGGTTGGCGGCGCGGTAACGGTGAATGTCATCGATGCCGACACTATTTCCTATATACGCGATGCGACCATTACCAGTGCCAAGGCGGTGAGCCTGGGGGCCGACGACAAGTCGATTATCGGCGCGGTGGCAGGCGCGATCCAGATAGCGGTGAAGCGTACAGATGGCGGTGAAGAGGAAAAAGACAAGAAAAACGCATTTTCCGCTTCTGTGGGCGCATCCGTTGCCGTGAATGTGATTAACAGCTCCACGGAATCGTTTATTGAAAGCTCTGCGGTCAGCAGTTCAGGTGATGTCACGCTCACGACGACCTCCAACTCGCAGGTATGGGCATTTACGATTGCCGGTTCCGGTGCGGGTGCGCGCAGTGACAAAACTGCTGCCACTGCCGCACTGGCCGGGGCTGGTTCTTACACCGATGTACGCAAGAACATCGTTTCATCCATCACCAATGGCAGTACCATTACCACGAGCGCTGCTGGCGACGTTGTGCTTACAGCTCAAGATCTGTCGGTGATCTGCGCCAACGCCGGCGCCGTGGGTTTCGCTTTTGGCTACGGTGGCAAGAAGGGCATTGCGGCATCAGTGGGAGCTTCCGTCGCGGTGAACATCATCTCGAATACGGTGCAGGCTTACATGCTCGATTCAACTGTGCATGCTGGTGGCGGCATCACGCAGAGCGCAGTCTCGAACGCGCTGATCTCCGGTTTCTCGCTTGGTGGATTTGGTTCCATCGGGTTGGGGGGTGAAAACAAAGAGGAAGAGAAATCAGACGGACTGGCACTGAGCGGTGCGGCTTCCGGTGTGGTCAATATCGTGACCAACAACGTGGAAGCTTTCATTTATAATACCCCCGACTCTGCTGCCACGGTAACAACCGGGAACGGAAGCGGCGTTTCGCTTAAGGCCGAGGACAATACTATTGTCATCGCCAACTCCGTCTTGTTGGGTGCAGCCATCGGTTATGGCGGCAAGTCCGGTTACGGTGTCTCGCTCGGCGCCGGGGTTGGTGTGAATGTCGTCGTTAACAATGTGCGTGCCTATATCGAGGGCGAACAGATTGACTCAGCTGGTGCAGTGGTTCTCGAAGCCACCTCGAATGCCACCATCTGGGCGCTGACGATCAACGCTGCGTTGGGCGTAGGTATTGGCAAAGATTCTAAGGGCCTGGCTGTGACGCTCGCTGGTACCGGCTCGGTCAACGTGGTCCACAACACGGTCAACAGCTTTATTTCAGACAGCACGTTAACTACGAACGGGGCTGCCGTGACACTTACTGCGACTGACCAGACCAATGTCATGGCCGATTCAGGCGGTTTGAGTATCTCTATTGGTTACGGCGGAAATGGCGGTGCCGGCGGCTCCATCGGAGCCGCTCTGGCGGTGAATATCATCGATAATGAGGCCAGGGCGTGGATTTCCGAGTCCAGCACTATTGGTTCAGCTAGCAATCAGGTGGGTGCGCTAAGCCTCACCTCCTTATCCGATGCGAATATTTGGGCTCTTACCATTGCCGGCGCTGGTGCTGCTGGTGTTGGTGGTAATGAAAAAAAGAACAAGTTTGGTGGTGCTCTTGCCCTCGACGGTTCAGGTTCGGTCAATATCATCAGTAACATCACAGAGAGTTACATTGACAGCAGTACGGTTACGGGTAAAGGTGACCCGATCACGTTGCTTGCCACGGATCAGTCCACGATTATCGCTAATGCAGGCGGCCTGAGTGGCTCCCTTGGAGCGTCAAATGATTCGGGAATGTCCGGTACCGGTGGATTGTCAGCTGCCATCAATGTCATAGATAACAGCTCAAGGTCCTATATCTCAGGTTCTACTATCGGTACGGCAAGTCACCCTGCGGGTGCCGTGAGCCTCGCAGCCACCTCTGATACGTATATCTGGGCCCTGACCATAGCAGGTTCCGGAGCCGTCGGTTTTGGGTCCAATAAGTTTGGATTTGCCTTGGCTGGCGCTGGGGCCGGTTCGGTCAACGTGGTTGATAACACCACAGAGGCTTTTATTTCCAGCAACAGTACCATCACAACCACAGGCGGCGGTCTGACACTCACCGCAACAGATACAACTGGAATAATTGCCAATGCCGGTGGGGTGAGCTTTGCGCTCGGTGGCGGCAAGAACTTTGGTGGAGGCGTCTCCGTCGGTGCATCTCTGGCGGTCAATGTTATTTCCAATGAGACCCGTGCCTACATCTCCGGCTCCACTCTGACTATCGATGGACCGGTGACGATAACCGCCACTTCGGAGGCGGATATCTGGGCCCTGGCCATCGGGGGCTCGCTTGGGATAGGCGTCAGTGATGACAAGGTCGGGCTCGGCGTTTCCGGCGCGGGCGTCATCACGGTCAACGTGGTGGACAATTCAGCCGAGGCATACATTGCGGCCGGCAGCGACCTGACCATGAGCAACAACGGAGCGGTATCCCTGATCTCAAAGAATGATACTGAGATCCTGGCCATTGCTGGGGGCCTGAGCTTTGCCCTCGGCGCCTCGAGTAGTAAACCCAGCGGTGCTGTTTCCGTGGGCGCCTCGATTGCTGTAAACGTGATTGATAACAGAACCCGGTCGTATATTGCCGATTCAAACGTGAATTCCGCAGGCAGTCTCGACCTGACCGGTACCTCCAATGCAGTGATATGGGCGCTGGCCATCAGTGGTTCCGGCGCAGTGGGTGCCGGGAAAAAAGGGTACGGAGGCTCCGTAGCAGGTGCCGTTACACTCAACACGGTGCACAACACCATCGAAAGCTCTATCTCCGGCAGCAACAATATTAATACAACTCTTGCCGGTATCACCCTTAATGCCACCGATAATACCCAGATTCTGGCCAATGCCGGCGGCATCAGCTTTGCTGTTGGCGGCGGCAGTGAGGATGGTGCAGGAGGTTCCATCGGAGCCTCGGTGGCGGTTAATATCATCGCTGACAATATCCAGTCATTTATACAAGATTCAAAGGTTACATCCGCCGGCGCTGTTGGTATCAATGCCAAATCCAATGCAATGATCTGGGGTCTTGCCATTGCCGGTTCCGCTGCAGCGGGTATCGGCACCTCGGGCACGGGAATTGGTGTATCTGTTGCCGGTGCGGGTTCCATCAATATAATTAGCAATAAGACCGAGGCCTATGTAGCGGGCGGTTCGTTAACGATCACTACCGGCGGACTTGAGCTATTTGCTGAGAATACTTCTGAAATCATAGCCAATGCCGGCGGTTTGAGCATCAGTGGCGCTTACGGAACCACCAAATCCGGTGCAGTTTCCGCTGGTGCTTCCCTGACTGTCAACGTCATTGCCAACGAAACCCTGGCCTATATCTCCGGTGCAACCCTTGTGGATTCGGCAGCCGGCATAAAAATAGATTCCCGGGCCGCTGAATCAATCTGGGCCATGGCCCTGGCCGGTTCCTTGGCCGTCTCCGGCGGTGGAGAATCAGGGAAAGGATTTTCCGGAGTGGGTGCCATCACGGTCAACGTGGTAGCTAACCGCACCGAGGCCTACCTGGAAAATACCGCCTCGGTTATTACCCGTAATGGTGGCGCCCTTACCGTGGATGCCAGGGATGACACGGTGATCATTGCCAATGCCGGCGGGCTCAGTATCGCCGGGGGCTTTGGCAGTGAATCGGGAACCGGTGTCGCCATCGGTGCATCCATAGCCGTTAATACCATCACCAACACGACCCGGGCCTTTATTTCCGGGTCCAAAATAATCTCCGCAGGCAGTGTCGATCTCAGTGCCGTATCCAATGCCACCATCTGGGCCCTGGCAATTGCGGGATCGGGCGCAGGTGCTGGTGGGGCCGGTTCTGCGTGGGCTGGTTCCGGTGCAGGCGCTGGAACCGTGAATACCGTCGGGGAAACCGTTGATGCCCATATTTCAAACGGCAGTGACATCACCACCAGCGATGATGTCACCCTGAATGCCACTGACAATACGGTTATTATTGCCAACGCCGGCGCCTTGAGCGGTGCTGTTGCCATTGGTGCAGGTGGTGCAACTGCTGTCACCATCGGGGCATCTGTAGCCGTTAACACGGTGGTCAACACTGTGCGGGCCACGATTTCCGGTTCTACCCTGAATATCACCGGCGGATTGATCCTGAGTGCCATATCCGGTGTGACCATTTCAGGGTTTGCCGTGGCCGGTTCCGTGGGCGGGGCTGGTGGAGCGGGCGGGGGCACAGCCATTTCCGGTGCAGGTTCTTTCTCGATTAATACGGTCGCCAACACCATCGAATCAACAATTGCCAACGAAGGTACACAACAAAGTGATATCACCACCAGCGAAGCGGTTTCCCTGGCTGCACAGGACAACACCGTCATCGTTGCCAATGCCGGGGCGATCAGTGTTGCCATTGCCGGGGGCGCTGGCGGCGGAACTGCCGGCACGGTGGGTGCCTCCATCGCCGTTAACACGGTGGTCAATACTGTGCGAGCCACGATTTCCGGTTCTGCCCTGAATATCACCGGTGGATTGGACTTGAACGCAGATTCCCTGGTAGTTATTTCGGCATTAACCGTCGCCGGCTCGGTCGGTGGTGCAGGAGGTGCCGGCGGCGGTACAGCTATTTCCGGCGCGGGATCTTTTTCAGTCAACACGGTGGCCAATACCGTGGAAGCAACCATCACCAACGATGGTGCAGAACGGAGTGATATAACCACCACGGAAGCGGTTTCTCTGGACGCCGAAGACGCCAGCGTCATCGTTGCCAATGCCGGGGCAATCAGTATAGCCCTTGCCGGTGGCGCGGGGGGCGGTACTGCTGGCACCATCGGTGCCTCCATTGCCATCAATACCATCGCTAACCAGGTACGTTCGGTAATTTCCGGCTCGACCCTGGATGTCACAGGTGGCCTGACATTGGCCGCTGATTCCCTGGCAGTCATCTCGGCGTTTACCATTGCGGGATCGGGAGGAGTTGCAGGTGGCGCAGGCGGTGGCACGGCTATTTCCGGCGCGGGATCTTTTTCAGTGAATACGGTGGTCAATACCGTGGAAGCTCTTATCTCTAACGATACCACCCAAAGAAGCGATATTAAGACCACTGACAGGGTCTCGCTGAGAGCCCAGGATACCACTGTCATCGTGGCTAATGCCGGTGCTGCCAGTGTTGCTGTTGCCGGTGGTGCAGGCGGTGGTGTTGCCGCTACGGTCGGGGTCTCCATGGCCGTGGATACCATTGTTAACCATGTGCGGTCCAATATCAGTGGCTCCACCGTATATACACCGGACGGCGTGGATCTCATCGCTGATCAAGGTGCGACCATCTGGTCTCTGTCTGTAGCGGGATCGGTGGGCGTGGCAGGTGGTGCGGGCGGCGGCGTAGTCGGCACCGGTGCCGGTGCGTTTTCAATTAATACGGTGGCCAATACCGTAGAGGCATCCATCACCAATGGTGGCGCGGAGAGAAGCATCATCACAGCACCAGCCGGAGTTTCATTAAACGCGGAAGATAATACCAATATCCTGGCCAATGCCGGCGCCGTGAGCTTTGGTGGTGCCGGTGGCGCAGGTGGTGGCACGGTGGGTTCCTTTGGGGCCTCCCTGGCGGTCAATACCATTGCCAATCATGTGGATTCCCATATCTCCGGGTCAGACATTGATACGAATAATGTGGTGACGAATACGCCGATCACCCTTGATCCGTCTACCCCGGGTGTCATTGACGACATCATTGATCTTGGTTTTGAACATGGATTGACTGACGGTGATGCTGTACGTTATGACGCAGGCGGTTCAGAAGCTATCGAAGGGCTTGTGGATGAACAGATTTATTACGTGATTGTTGATTCGCCAACAGCAATCCGGTTGGCAACCACCTCACCAAAGGCCGTTGTCGGTGAATCCGATGTCCATGTCATATTCAGGAAGACGCCTGAAACCACCCATAGTTTCAGTTCAATAGCGGTAACGGATCAGATCGGTACGGCTTACGATATCGTGGATTTCGATTATGCCCATGGCCTGCAAACAGGGGACGCAGTGGTCTATGACAATGGCGGTGGTGGCTCAGTCGGTATTGCAGAAGATGTCGCCGGGCTGGTAAACGGTACTACTTATTTTGTGGTGGTCATTGATGAGAATTCCATAGCGCTTGCCTCCAGCAATGGCCTGGCGCTTGCCGGGAACGCAGATGTTGCATTTGATATCAATCAGGCGGGACCAGGGCATAATTTCAAAACTATTCAAACCGGGGCGGTGACAGTCGTTTCCGCAGACACGGACACTCTTGATTTTGGTTCAGCCCATGGATTGGAGACCGGCGATGCGGTGGTCTATAACAGTGGTGGCAATGCAGATATCGATGGGCTTGAAAACGGCACGATCTATTTTGCCATTGTAGATGACGCCGATACCATCCGGCTGGCGGCAACCCGGGCGGATGCTGTAAATACAGTATCTGTTTTAGACATCAATGATTCCGTATTTACCGGAACCCACGATTTCATTAAGACCAATCTTGCCAACGAAGGCTACAGCCGTATTTATTTTTCCATTGACCACGGACTGAAATCCGGTGACGCAGTAGTCTACGAGAACAGTGGTGACGATGATATTGGGCTTATTGACGGTATGATCTACTACGCAGTCGTTGATGTGGTCGATATTGTCAACGATGTGAAAATATACGACCTCGACTCTATCGGACTGGCCACCACCCGAACCCTGGCTCTGCAGGGGCACTCCAATGTCAATGTGAACGACCCCCAAACGGCGGGTACCCATCAGCTGACCAAGGCCGATCTGGTTGAAGATGTCTTCAGCCGTATAAATTTCAGCACAGCCCATGGTTTTACAAGCGGCGATGCCGTGATTTACGACAATGGCGGTAATGATGACATCTCAGGGCTGGATAACAACAAAGTTTATTATGTGGTGGTGGATGATGTCGACTCTATCGGGCTGGCCACCACTCGTGCCCGAGCCTTGGCCGGCGAGGCCAATCTCGACCTCAATCCTACCCAGATAGCGGGTACCCATAATTTTGTAGAAACTGTCGGGCTTGTGGAACTGGCCGCCACATCCAAGGCAATTATCTGGGGGTTGACCATTGCCGGATCAGGCGGCGGCGCCGGCGGCGCCGGCGGCGGCGCGGTGGGTTCGGGAGCTGCATCCGGCTCGGTTAACACCGTTGTCAACACCGTGGAGACCTATATCTCCGGTAACAGCTCTATTAAAGCTGAAAACAGCACTGTCAAGCTGATGGCCGAAGACCTTACCCTGATCATGGCCAACGCCGGAGCAGTAAGCGGTGGCGGTGCGGGCGGCGCGGGGGGCGGCACGGTGGGCACCTTTGGTGCGTCTGCAGCAGTAAATACCGTAGTCAACACAGTGCGCTCATACATCAGTGGCTCCACTATCAGGACCAAGGATACTGTCATTATCGAGGCCAGGGAAAGCGCAATTATCTGGGCATTGACCATTGCCGGGTCTTTTGGCGGCGCAGGCGGCGCGGGTGGCGGTCTGGTGGGATCCGGGGCTGCTTCGGGTTCGGTCAATACCGTTGCCAATACCGTCGAAACTTATATTGCCAACGAGGGAGCGCTTAAGAGCGATATTGGAGTCGCGAACGGTGGACTCACCCTTGATGCCTCGGATCTCACCCTGATCATTGCCAATGCAGGTGCAGCCAGTGGTGGCGGTGCAGGCGGCGCGGGTGGCGGCGCAGTGGGCACCTTCGGGGCATCCTTTGCAGTCAATACCATTGCCAACCAGGTGCGGTCCTATATCAGCGGATCCACTGTCAACCTTCCGGGTGAGATACGCCTGAATGCAAAAGAGAGTGCGATAATCTGGGCCCTGACCATAGCCGCTTCATTTGGCGGAGCCGGCGGCGCGGGTGGCGGCCTGGTGGGCTCCGGTGCTGCATCCGGTTCGGTCAATACGGTGGCCAACACTATCGAGTCTTACATTACCAATGATGGAGCGGTTCAAAGTGATATCACCGGTGACTGGGTTTCCCTGAATGCGTCGGATCTGACCATCATTATAGCCAATGCCGGTGCAGTCAGCGGCGGTGGTGCAGGTGGTGCAGGTGGCGGCGCAGTGGGCACCTTCGGAGCATCCCTTGCAGTTAATACCATTGTCAATACCGTCCGCTCCTATATCAGTGGTTCCAAGGTCACATCACCCAACAACATTGCTCTTAATGCAAAAGAAAGTGCAGTAATCTGGGCGTTGACCATTGCCGGTTCCGGCGCAGGAGCCGGCGGCGCGGGTGGCGGCCTGGTAGGTTCCGGTGCTGCCTCCGGATCCGTCAACACGGTGGCCAATACCGTAGAGGCCTATATCACTAATGACGAAACAATCCAGAGCGATATTACGACCACGGGTGGTGATATTCTGCTGAATGCCTCCGATCTGACAATAATTCTCGCCAATGCCGGTGCAGTTAGCTTCGGTGGCGCCGGCGGCGCCGGCGGCGGTTTGGTTGGCTCCTTCGGGGCATCCTCAGCCGTCAATACCATTGTCAACAATGTGCGTTCCTATATCAGTGGCTCCATTTTGAATTCTTCGAATGCAATAACCATAAATGCAGTTGAAAATGCCGTTATATCGGCATTAACCGTTGCCGGGTCAGGTGGCGGCGCTGGCGGTGCTGCTGGAGGAGCGGTGGGTTCCGGAGCTGCTTCCGGTTCAGTCAACACGGTTGCCAATACCGTAGAGGCCTATATTGCCAATGATGGAGCGGTGCAAAGCGATATTACGGCGACCGGCGATATTTCGCTCAATGCATCTGATCTTACTGTAATTGTCGCCAATGCCGGTGCAGTCAGCGCTGCTGGCGCGGGTGGTGCGGGCGGCGGCCTGGTTGGCACCGTCGGGGCATCCCTTGCGGTCAATACTATTGTCAATAATGTTCGTTCCTATATCAGCGGTTCCATCATAAATACGGCGAATCTGATCTCCCTTAATGCAAAAGAAAGCGCCGTAATTTGGGCCCTGACCATGGCCGGGGCAGGCGGTGGCGCAGGCGGGGCTGGTGGTGGTCTGGTTGGTTCCGCTGCGGCTTCCGGGTCGGTCAACACGGTTTCCAATACCGTGGAGGCTTACATTACTAATGATAGCACAGTGCAAAGTGATGTCACGTCAACCGGTGATATTTCGCTCAATGCATCCGATCTCACCATAATTCTTGCCAATGCCGGTGCGGTCAGTGCCGCAGGCGCTGGTGGTGCCGGCGGCGGTGCGGTGGGTACCTTCGGAGCATCCCTTGCGGTCAATACTATTGTGAATACCGTCCGATCCTATATTCAGGGATCAATTGTAGAGGCGCCTGACGACATTACTCTCGGCGCCTATGAGAATGCTGTAATCTCAGCATTGACTTTGGCAGGTTCAGGCGGTGGTGCCGGCGGCGCCGGCGGCGGTCTGGTGGGTTCCGGTGCTGCAACAGGTTCTGTAAACACGGTCACTAATACGGTTGAGGCCTTTATTACCAATAACGATACAATTCGCAGTGATGTTACGACCACCGACAGCGGCGTTACTCTGGATGCCGGTGACAACAGCGTCATCGTTGCTAATGCCGGGGCAGTCAGTGCCGCGGGCGCAGGTGGCGCAGGCGGTGGCCTGGTTGGCACCTTTGGTGCATCAAGTGCAGTAAATACCATTGTTAACCACGTTAATACCCATATCACCGGTTCCGATGTTCGCGCCACTGTTACTGCTGCGGGTGTGCCGGTTACCCTGGACCCCACCCCGGCGGATGCCATTGAAGATATCATCGATCTGGGCTTTGAACATGGTCTGAATACCGGCGATGCGGTGGTTTATGACAACGGCGGAGGAGAAGATGATGATGGAATTGATATTGAAGGACTCACCAATGGCGAGACCTATTTTGTAATCGTTGACACCCCCACCACCATAAGGCTTGCAAGCAGTGCAGCAAATGCACTGGCCGGCAATGCCGATGTTGATGCCAATTACACTCCCCAGGCCGGAACCACACACAGCTTTATAACACCGGACACCGATCAGATCGTTTCGGCCTATGATGTTATTGATTTTGGTTTCGCCCATGATCTCAGTGCCGGGGATGCCGTGGTTTATGATAACGGCGGCACTGCAGACATCGAAGGCTTTACAAACGGTACGATTTATTACGCAGTCATTCAGGATGACAATTCCATAGCACTTGCCTCGACCTACGCCCGGGCAGTATCAGGAAATGCAGACATTGCATTTGATATTGTCCAGGCATCCGGCTTGGAACATAGTTTCAGGCGTGCCGATGCTGTGACCATAGCTTCCATTTCCGCAGATAAGGATAATTTCTTTATTGCAGGACACGGCTTGGAGAACGGTGATGCCATTGTCTATAACAACGGCGGCAATACCAGCATCAATGGGCTTGCAAACGGTGGCACCTATTATGCCATCGTTGATGACGCAAACACCATCCGGCTAGCCGCAACCAGGGCTCACGCCTTTTCCCAGGCATCGATTACCGATATAAGAGATTCCGGATATTCCGGAACCCACAGTTTTACCAGGTCCAATCTGGTCAATAAAGCATACAGTCGTGCCGATTTTGGTGCCAACCACGGACTGAAAACCGGCGATGCGATAGTCTACGAGAACAGTGGTGATGACGATATCGGTCTTGTGGACGGCATGACCTATTATGCAATCGTTGATGTCGTCAATGTGGTCAACGATGTGAAAATCTACGACCTCAACTCTATCGGCTTTGCTTCCACCAGAACCTTGGCCATGGAGGGAACCTCCAATGTCAATCTGAATGCACTTGAGACCGCAGGGACACATCAATTGACAAAGACCCATCTTGTTGAGACTCTCTACAGCCGTATTGATTTCGGTTTGGCCCATGGTTTTGCCACCGGCGATTCCGTGATTTACGACAACAACGGGAATGAGGATATTGGAGGGCTGAAAAACGGCAAGATCTATTATGTGGTTGTTGATGACACCAATGCGATTCGTCTTGCCGACTCAAGAACCCGCGCGTTGGCGGAAATCGCGAACATCGATCTGGATTCTTCAGATGTTGCTGGAATCCATAACTTTGTCAAAACAGCAGGTCTGATAGATCTTTCGGCCACTTCCAATGCGGTTATCTGGGCCTTAACCATTGCCGGATCTGCGGGCGGCGCCGGTGGTGCCGGTGGTGGTATAGTAGGGTCCGGGGCTGCCTCCGGTTCGGTCAACACCGTTGCCAACACAGTGGAGACCTTTATTTCCGGTGACAGTCTTGTTGAAGCGAATAATAGCTCCGTCAAGCTGATGGCTGAGGATCTTACCCTGATCATGGCCAATGCGGGTGCGGTCAGCGGTGGCGGCGCCGGTGGTGCAGTCGGTGGTGCTGTGGGTTCCTTTGGAATATCCAGCGCGGTTAATACCGTTGTCAATACTGTAAAGACCTTCATCAGCGGCTCGACGGTAAATACAAAAGAAACGGTCATTCTCGAGGCAAAGGAAAGAGCTATTATCTGGTCCTTGACGGTTGCCGGATCATTCAGCGGCGCCGGCGGTGCTGGCGGTGGTCTGGTGGGTTCCGGTGCTGCTTCCGGCTCGGTCAATACAGTATCCAACACGGTTGAAACCTATATTTCCAATAAGGATGCAAGAAGAAGTAATATTACGACAACCAAGGGCGGAGTCTCACTCGAGGCTTCCGATCTCACCTTAATCATTGCCAATGCCGGGGCTGTCAGCGGTGGTGGAGCAGGCGGCGCAGGTGGCGGTGCGGTGGGCACATTCGGTGCATCCACTGCGGTCAGTACAATCGCAAACAGTGTCCGATCCTTTATCAGCGGCTCCACTTTAAGCTCGGCAGGTGATGTCGATATGAATGCCAAAGAGAGCGCCGTTATCTGGTCATTAACTGTTGCCGGTAGCGGTGGTGGAGCCGGTGGCGCTGGCGGCGGGCTTGTAGGCGCCGGGGCTGCGTCCGTATCGACCAACACCGTTGCCAATACCGTAGAAGCATTTATCAGAGATGACAGCAGCGTTACAACCAACAATGATCACACCGTTTTTGTGGCGGCGAATGACCTTTCTCTGATTATTGCCAATGCAGGTGGCGTTGCTGCTTCCGGCGCAGGCGGCGGCGCAGGAGGCATCACCGGGTCTTTCGGAGGATCGGTTGCTGTTAATGTCATTACCAACGGAATTCGGGCATTTGTTTCAGACTCAACGGTGACATCCGACGGTGCGGTGAAACTTTCCGCCGAGTCCAATGCGGTTGTCTGGGCATTAACCATTGCCGGTGCCGGCGGCGGGTCCGGCGGCGCTGTGGGCGGTGTTTCGGTATCCGGTGCTGCATCAGGGTCGGTCAATATTATTCATAACACCATTGAGAGCTATATCAAGGGTGTTGAATATACAGAGGGAGACGCTTCTCTTGATTTTACCGGCAACAGTATTACACGCAGTACCGGGAACTGGGAGGACGAAGGTTTTGCTGCCGGGCAAACCATTAAGGTGAGTGGTACTGAATCCAACGATGACACCTACACCATAGACTCAATAACCAATGATGGCAAAACTTTGAATTTAGCAGGAGGGGTATCCCTTGCCGATGATTTTTTTGTTGAGAATGTAACTGTTACAAGTACCACCAGCAACGTTTCAAGTAAGAACGGTAAATCAGTAGCACTTTTCGCCAACGATTTCTCTCTGATTATGGCCAACGCGGGCGGTGTCGCTGCTGCCGGCGCCGGCGGCGGTGTGGGTGGGGTTACTGTTTCACTTGGCGCCTCGACTGCAGTCAATGACATCAGCAATACAGTCAGGACATTTATCTCAAGTTCCACGGTAACCTCAGACGGTGATGTTACACTGGAAGCCGATTCCAAAGCCACTATCTGGGCTCTTACCATTGCCGGGGCCGGCGGTGGTTCCGGCGGCGCCATCGGTGGGGTTTCTGTTGCAGGCGCGTCATCCAGTTCTGCTAATATCATCACCAACACAGTGGAGGCTTTCATCCAGAACGGCAGCTATGTTTCCACTGTCAATAACATCGGTAAGGTGTCGTTGAAAGCATCCGACACCTCTCTGATCATGGCCAATGCCGGCGGCGTTTCCGCCACCGGTGGTGGCGGCGGTGTGGGCGCCGTAACCGTTTCCATAGGCGCCTCGGTTGCGGTCAATGACATCAGTAATTCCCTGAGCACGTTTATTTCAGGATCCACGGTTGATTCAGACGGTGCTGTTACTCTTGAAGCCGATTCCAGTGCCACTATTTGGGCTCTTACCATTGCCGGTGCCGGAAGCGGTTCCGGCGGCGGTATCGGCGGGGTGTCTGTGTCGGGGGCAGCGTCCAGTTCCGCAAACATTATTGCAAATACGGTTGAAACATCTGTTCTTGACGAGAGTACTATTTATACAGACAACAACAGTGCCCTTTCATTGACAGCCAAGGACAAGTCTCTGATTATGGCCAATGCAGGCGGCGTGGCAGCTGACGGCTCCGGCGGCGGGGTGGGTGGCGTCACGGTTTCCGTGGGTGGAGCAGTCGCAGTAAACACCATCGAAAATACTATCAAGACCTCTATTTCAAACTCCACAGTTGAATCCGATGGTACTGTGGAACTCGATAGCATCTCCAGCGCCACCATCTGGGCCCTGACCATTGCCGGCGCAGGCGGCGGTTCCGGGGGCGGCATCGGTGGTGTTTCCGTTGGGGGCGCATCATCCAACTCCGCCAATATCATTGTCAATACGGTGGAGGCGTTCATTACGAGCGACAGCCATGTTTCCACTCTCAACAACATGGGCCAGATATCTCTGCAGGCTTCCGATACCTCTCTTATCATGGCCAATGCCGGCGGTGCTGCTGCCACCGGTTCCGGTGGCGGTGTAGGCGGTGTCGCAGTGTCCGTTGGTGGATCGGTTGCGGTTAATACCATCAAAAATATCATCAGAACCTCAATTTCAGACTCCACGGTCATCTCCGATGGCGCGGTGGCACTTGAAGCAGATTCCAGCGCCACCATCTGGGCCCTGACCATTGCCGGGGCCGGTGCAGGTTCCGGTGGCGGTATCGGCGGTGTTTCCGTTGCCGGTTCGGCATCAAGCTCCGCAAATATCATTGCCAATACGGTGGAGGCGTCCATTACGAAAGGCAGCCATGTTTCCACTGTCAATAATAAAGGCCAGGTAACTCTGCAGGCTTTGGATGATTCTCTTATCATGGCCAATGCCGGCGGTGTTTCCGCAGCCGGTGCAGGCGGTGGTGTGGGCGGAGTTACTGTCACCATGGGCGCTGCAGCAGCGGTAAACGCAATACATAATACTCTTCAGGCCTTTGTCTCAGGATCCACGGTGATCTCTGACGGTGCGGTGGAACTTACGGCTGATTCCGGCGCTACCATCTGGGCTCTCACCATAGCCGGTGCCGGCGGCGGCTCCGGTGGCGGTATTGGAGGCGTTTCCGTATCCGGTGCCGCATCCGGTTCCGTGAATACAATTTCGAACACGGTCCATACCTTTATTGCAGACAGCGATGTTTCCTCCACCAACAGCCAATCCATAACGCTTACTGCCGTTGACACTTCGCTGATTATGACCAACGCAGGAGGTACTGCTGCAGACGGTGCAGGGGGTGGAGTGGGTGGAGTTACGGTTTCAATTGGCGCTGCCGCGGCAGTAAACTCAATAGCAAACGATATTCAGTCCTATATCAGTAATTCCCAAGTGGAATCTTCAGGTGGCGTCGGCGCGGCCGAAATTGTTCAGCTCGATCTTTCCGGTATAGGGTCCATATCCTATGGCAACGATATAATTGAATTTGGCACCAAACATAATTTGACCACCGGGAATGCGGTAACCTACAGCAATGGTGGAGGAACCAGCATTGAAGGCCTGGAGGACGGGGAAACCTATTATGCGATTGTTGACAGCAAGGAAATTAATTCCCTTTCCGGGATAGATACTATTTCCAATCAAATAGATTTTGGGTTGGATCACGGGTATGCAACCGGTGATGCAGTCATCTATCAAAACAACAGTAGTGGCGGCGGAGAAGATATCACCGAATTGGTTGACGGAGAGACCTATTACGTTATCCGTGACACCCAGGAAAGAGCTATCAACAGCGTATCCGATTCCCGTATCACCTTCCCCTCCGGACATGATTATTTCACTGGTGACACGGTTATTTACAGCAACGGCGGCGGAGCTGACATTAACGGGTTGGAGAACGGTGCCACCTACTATGTAATTGCCCACAAGAGTGAGTTTAATCCACTCTACGACATTCATGAAAACAGCATCGACCTTGGTCCAGGACCGGAACATGTTACCGGCGATGCGGTTAAATACAGTAATGGCGGTGGTGACAGCATTGATGGCCTGACGAACGGGCAGACCTATTATCTGATCGTCGATGAAACCAGTCCCCAAAGAGTCCAGCTGGCGGCTACATATAATGATGCAATAGCAGAAACTCCAGTTGTCATAGCAATTGACGCTTCTCCGGCAACGGGAAATAGTCACAGCCTGGTGGTGAGTGAGACCGTCCGCCTGGCGGAAACCCGGGCCGA
>PVMK01124269.1_pt1 | contig 42593 bp, 39 predicted proteins | sample 1853481 | NCBI WGS metagenome assembly PVMK01 (sample SAMN08533507, study PRJNA380276) | Marine sediment metagenome, whole genome shotgun sequencing project.
ATTAAATCCCACCAGGAATCGCGGTCAAACGGCTTTATGGCCTCATCAATTACACCTAAAATCTCATCGAAAAATCCCTGAATGCCTTCAGCCTCTCCGGAAAATTTTTGGGTCAGCTGTTTAATAATGGCAGCGGGATTTTTCTGGGGCCAGATCAGGTCATGTTCAGGTGTTATGATGCGGCACAGTTCGGGTAGTTCGACGGTCTCTACTTTTTCCAGCACACCGGCCCCTTCAAGGGACTCTTTTAATCCGCCCTTTGCACCGGCAGTGGCATGCAAAGAGACATCGAATGTATATCTTCCGCCTTTTCGATCAAAGCTCGTGGCGTAACCACCGGGGCGGTCATGCTGCTCGATCAAGGTTACCGGAAAGCCGTTTTGGGCCAGATGCGCCGCTGCGCTCAGGCCGCCTAACCCGCCTCCAATCACAACCACCGGAAGGTCTTTTTTCGGCTCAATCCCGGCAGCCAGGGCTTTCACCCGGGTCCAGTCAACCGACAACGCAGCGGTTGCCGCTGCAGCCAGCTGGATAAACTCACGCCGTGAAATGCTTGAATGATTTTTCGTACTCATGATGCCCTCACCAAAATGCTAATAGTAACAGCTAAATTGCGAGGCTATTGAAGATAATATCGGAGAAAGGCGTAGAGAAGTCAACTAAACTTGCTCTAAAATCATGTCAGGAGTCGGAACTTCGCATCCGATCCTGCTACTTTAAGGTAGCATGCCACGTCAAGATTGTGTATATAAAACCGGGATTGAGGATTTAGATTTATTTACCACAAAGGTCACAAAGACCACAAAGAAAAGCATCTATAAAACTTTTTAAAACCCTTTGTGAACTTTGTGTCTTCGTGGTGTAAACCAAAAGCTTGTAAAACCACAAAGCGCACAAAGAACACAAAGATTGCCACATGAAAAACGATTTCAAAACCCTTTGTGAACTTTGTGTCTTTGTGGTGAAAAAAAATATTCAGCACAAAACGCCATCATGAATGAAAAATCTTCAAAAAAAAAGGAGCAAGTGATCACCACCACCTGCTCTTATGATTGCGGGGCCCGCTGCCTGCTCAAGGTCCATGTCACCGACGGCAGGATCACCCGCATCCGCACCGACAGCCGGCGCGGGCCGGGCTTAAAAGCCTGTATCCGGGGCCTTTCCCAGAAACACGTGGTTTATTCACCGGATCGCCTGACGAAACCGCTAAAAAGGATCGGCGAACGCGGCCGGGGAGAATTTGAACCCATCTCCTGGGAGGAAGCACTTCACACGCTGGCGGAAAAATTAAAACAGGTAAAAGAAACTTTCGGGCCTCATGCGACCTTGCTGATGGATTATTACGCCAACGAAGGCGCCCTGCACAATACCTTAAAAACCGCGCGCCGATTTTTTAACCTTTTCGGCGGATGCACCACCGCCTGGGGCAACACATCGCTGGAAGCCGGCAGATTTGCAAGCGACACCACCTTTGGAACCCCGTTTACCGCCAACAGCCGGGATAACCTGCTGCTCTCCAAACTCATTATTATGTGGGGCTGGGATCCGCTGGTCTCCCGCTTCCGGCCTTACACGTCCACCTATCTTTCTCAGGCCAGGAAAAGCGGGACCCGAATTATCGCCGTGGACCCGCGTTTAACACAATCAGCTAAAAGCCTGGCTGAAAAATGGATTGCCGTAAAACCGGGTACCGATACCGCTTTGATGCTGGCCATGGCCCATGTCATGATCACCGAAAATCTCTATGATCAAAACTTCATCGCCACCCACACCTTTGGTTTTGATAAATTCAAGGCCTATGTCGCGGGCAACACGGATGGGACTACGAAAACCCCTGGTTGGGCATCGCAGATAACAGGGGTGCCGGCCGGGGATATTATCAAACTGGCCCGGGACTACGCCACCTCAAAACCGGCGGCGCTTTGCACCGGATGGGCGCCCGGCCGCACCGCCTTCGGCGAACAGTTTCACCGCGCGGCCATTACCCTGGCAGCCATGACGGCCAATATCGGCGTGCCCGGCGGCCATGTGGCCGGCGGCACCGACCGCATGGAGCTGGGGGCTTTAGCCGAGACTTTCCCCGTGCCGCCCGGAGATAACCCGGCGGTCCATGTATCTGAAATTTACGATGCATTGTTAGAAGGGACCGCCGGCGGCTTTCCGGCGGATATAAAGCTGCTCTATGTGGTGGGCTGCAATCTTTTGAATCAATTCTTAAATGTCAACAAAGGCATAAAAGCGCTGAAAAAGCTCGAATTTATCGTGGTTCATGATCTGTTTTTGACCCCCACGGCCCGGTTTGCGGACATCGTGCTGCCGATTTCCCATTATCTGGAGCAGGAAGATATCGGCCAACCCTGGCTGGGCGCTCCTTACTGTATCTACATGAACAAAGTGATCGAGCCCTTGCCCGAGACGCGTTCGGATCTGGCTATTTTTACTGACCTGGCCCGGCGCCTGGGCCTTAAAAATTACAATGACCGGTCCAACCGGCAGTGGCTAAAGGCGTTTCTGGATGCCACCCCGCATTTTCCCGACCGCGAAAAATTTAAACAGATCGGTGTTCACCGCGTGGAATTCAAAGCGCCCCGGGTGGCATTTCAAGATCAGATTCAAGATCCCAAAGCGCACCCTTTTGCGACCCCGTCCGGTAAAATTGAAATATACAGCCACAAAATTGCGCAAATGAACCACCCCCGGATTCCGGCCATCCCGCAATATATCGAGCCCTGGGAGGGACCCACCGATAAACTGACAGCCCAATATCCCCTGCAGCTGGTCAGCCCGCATGCCAAAACCCGGGTCAACTCCCAGTTTGACAACATTCCTGCGCTAAAAGAAAAAGCCGATGATCGCATCTGGTTAAACACAGCAGATGCCTCGGCCCGCGGTATTTCAGCAGGAGACCGGGTGGTCGTTTACAATGCGCGCGGCCGACTGCGCACGACGGCGAAAGTAACCGACCGTATCATGCCCGGGGTTGTCAGCCTGGATGCCGGCGCCTGGTATCATCCGGATGATGACGGCGTCGACAACGGCGGCTGTGTCAATGTCCTCACCAAAGATGCCATGTCCCCCTGCGGCGCTTTTCCCCACAACTCCTGCCTGGTTCAGGTTGAACGCGACGCCAGATAAATAGCATTTTTGCAAATAAAAAAAGGCATCAGAAATATTCTGATTCCCTTTTTCTAACTCCTTGTCGGGTAATGCCTTGCGCACTGAGCGCTCATGCCCCACAAATATATTGAAGAAGCATCTCTCCTTATTTTTGCATTTTAGACTCTGCCGGCGTTACTTTTACCGAAGTAATACCGGCATTAACGTTCATCATCACTCTGTTTTGCCATTGACCCCCATCGCTCCAGATCACAAAATACTGTCCGTTTTTATAACGCACGTTAAGATCGATGGTTTCCTGTGCGTCCAGCTCGCCGCCGGCCAGGTTGAACGGATACGGCCAATCATGCGTGTGATCAACCCAGTAGAGCAGGTAAAACATTTTTTTATGGGTTGTATTATCAAACTGGATGAAGAAGCTGGCAAAAGCGACGGAGGGCAGCAAAATGATCGCTGTAATAATGAGTAATTTTTTCATGTCGGGCCTCTCTGAAACCGTATTGGGACATCGTCAAGCACGACCGCAGTGATCGACTATACAGAACGACATAAATCATTGCGCATACATACACAGCGTTCTGCATGTTTGACTCTATACGGTAGTTTTAAAATCAACGATCCAAAGAGTGAATACGTAATTTATTATGACGCTGTGTATAACCTGAAGTAAGCTCTTCTTTTTGTCCTAAATATTTATATCGCCATAATTGCCTCAAAACTTTAAGGCGTTTAAAAATTGATGGTATAGCTAAATGAAAAGCCGCCGGATGGTGTCGGGGCAAAGCTCAGGCTGTGGGCCTCATCGTTGAACCAATCCGCAGCCCAGTCCTGAGTTTTAAGGAAGCGGAATCCCTGAATACCGGCAATGGCCACCATGGATGCGGCAAAGATGTTGGCAGTTCGCTCATTGCGAATAATGCTCAATACCCTGGATGTCGCCCTGATAGCTATCTCCGTTTGTAGAATTTGTATGATGAATAAACCAGTAATCAAGGGCGTAAAATACGGGATTTAAAATATTCCAGAACATCATGCCGCGGACGAAGTCGTCGTTTTTATCGATACTGTCAACCTGAAGAATGATTTCGGCCCCGATCGCCTGGGTCACCAGACCGGCAGAGTTTATAATCAACCCGTCGGTATCATCGTCGGCCTCTTCCGTAAAAGCCAGGGGCTGATTATAGTTGCCCAGCTCCCAGTCCATGTCGGTACCGGTAGCTTCCGCAGCCAGTAAATGGGCGCCTTCGTGAATCATAAACCCGGAAGCGAAACCGGCCGAATACTTCAGCATGGAGACCAGGCGGTCGCTAAAATCTCTGTATTCTTCGCACCGCGCCGGGTTGGCATCCAGCATAAAGATGGTGAAAATCAGGACGCCTAACAGGTGCAGCCGGCGTCGTGTCATTCGTTTAAAAATTTGACGCGCTTTCATCTTATAAAATTTCCAATTCAAAACGTATTTCTGAATCTTTCGGATCCTTTTGCGATTGAAAAAGCCTAAAATGAGCGGGCAGCGGACAGGATTGATCCGGGGGTTCTTTCTGTGTATTCGGTTGGTACCGCAAAGAACTTTAGAGATATATGTCTCCGAAAATGACGAATAGAGAAAAGGCAGGGGCATGAGTTTCAAGGGGGATAGAATCGAGTTTGGTTTTAAATGCTAAAAATGCGGGAATTTTAGGGAGGAGGCATAATTATATAAAGACCGGTCGGTATATTAATTAACAAAAAATAATAACTAATCCTTTTAAAAAGAATTTTTTATGCTTTTAATTGCCGGATATAGAAGCGAAGCTGGCTGACAGTATGATCCAGAATGGCAGGATCGCGGCTGGCTGCATATAACGCGGCAGCGCCGTTTAAAGAAATAATAATATAGTTGGCGATCTCCTTAAAATTTAAGCCTTCCTTCAGCATTCCCTGTTGATCGGCCTGCTCCAGCCAGGTGCACAGCAATCCGGCCAGCTGCATAAAGCCTCCCAGAATGTGCTTGCTCATGGCAACCGATTGGCCGGACAGCTCCACCAGCATGCTATGAAAAAAGCAGCCACCCTCAAATACATCGTTTCCGAGCTTATTTTTAATATCGTTTTCAATAAATGTTTGAATCCGTTCCAGGGGGCTGGAATTGGACTGAATGCCCTTAAAGACCACCTGCCGCCAGATGCCCAGGGCTTCATCATAAACCGCATACCAGATGTCTTCTTTGCTGGAAAAGTGCCCGTACAGCCCCCCCTTGGTCAAACCGGTGGCCTCCAGGATATCGTTGATGGATGTGTTATAGTAGCCCTTAACACAAAAAAGCTGCAGGGACTTCTCAATTATATTTTGTCGCGTCCGGGTGCCTTTGCCCGCCATGAAACATCCTCCACCAAATAATATACCAACCGGTCGTCTTTTAAATCATATTTTTCTATCTTCTGTCAATACTTTTTAATTTGACAACCCGAAATCGATTCCCTACACTCCTTCCAAAAAACATTTTTCAGGTAACGAAATCACATTTCAAATAAATTAAAAGATGAAAGTAACCCGACGAGAATTCATTAAGGGCGTCGCCGCGGCCGGTGCTATAACCTGCGCGGGCAAATGGGTCGGTGTTGATCAGGTCCTTTCTGATAACCCCAAATCGCAAATTTTTCGGGCGTACGCCTGCCCCGTGCACGACGGTCAAATGGTCCACCGGGGACTTGATACATTATTGGACCTTCTTGCGGAAAACGGCCTCATGTTTTACCGCACAAATAAGCCCCACCAATGGGGAGGGCCTGCAGGCATTATTGCTGCTCATGATGTGGTGCTCATAAAAGTCAACTGCCAGTGGAAATGCCGCGGCACAACCAACACCGATGTTTTAAGAGGACTGATTTACAGGATACTTCAACACCCTGATGGATTTAACGGTGAGGTGGTCATCTTCGAAAACGGTCAGGGACGCGGTGGTTTCGATGGTATCACCCAGGGGGGGTCCGCTTACGATTCATGGCCGGAAATTGACAACGAAATATACGTCAACGCCGAAGAGCCGCAATTGCTGACAGTGGATTACCTGCTTTACAATGTGTTTAAAAATGACCCGGTAAGTTCATTCCTGCTGGATCCGATTCGCTCCATTTTTATTCCGGGTTCGGAAAATGTGACCAACGGCTACCGAAAGATCACCGGAGTATCTTACCCTTGCTTTACGTCTTTGATGGGAAACCGCATCGAGCTGCGCGAAGGCATCTGGACCGGCTCGGAATATGCCGACAATTTGAAGCTGATCAACCTGCCGGTTTTAAAAACCCATGCGGGCACCGGCATCACCGGAGCTTTAAAACACACCTATGGAATCCTCTCCATGGATGACGGCAGTAGTGGTATTCGCCATTACAGCGAGTCAGGCACCCAGTGTGGCAAAATGTGGGGACTTGTAAGGCCCGCCGATTTAAATATACTCGACTGCATCTGGGTAAGCCCGGGCAGCCTGGCCGGTTATCCTGTGTCGACAACTTATCGCGCCAACACGCTTCTGGCAGGAATCGATCCGGTGGCCCTCGATTATTACGGCAGCAAGCACATCCTTTATCCCCTTGGGGGAAATTATGCAAGCCGGCACAACCCCGACACCTATTTGGGCCTTATCAGTCACCTGAAAGATGCGCAGGATTTTATCAACGCAAATGGCGGAATAGATGGCGAGTCCGCGCGCCGCGGGGATGAAAATATCGAAGTACTATCCGCCTCAGCCGGAGGCGATCCCGCAGGCGGATCATCCGGTGGCGGCGGCAGCAGCTCAGCGTGTTTCATATCCACCGCGGCCGATGTGCCTCCCTGCCAGAAATAAGTTAATACCTATAGTCCTCAGTCCTCATTACTCAGCACTTTACTGTCGTCCGCCTGCCCCCTGCCATGCCTAAATAAATGGCAGCCAGAGCCACCAGGACTCCCAGCCAATTGACCAGAGTGGTGGGTCTTTGAAAAAACGAAACATCCCAGACAAATGCCAGCGCGGGCTGCAGCAGCAGAATCAGGCCGGAGAGGGAGGCGCGGATTTTCGGCAGGGCATTGGTGATCAGAATCCAGCCCACCGAATGGCTAAACAGGCCCAATGCCACTAGCGCGAAAAAGCTCTGCAGGTCGGGTATCTTGAATGAACTGTTGCTTTGAAAGATTTCGGCGCCCAGAAACATAGCCATAGTGACTGAAACCAACATGAGCACATAAAAAAAGGACACGCCGGTCTGGTCCGCCTGCAGCTTGCGAAGAATCAATAAAAAGGCCGCATAACACACCGCCGCGGCCAGCCCGAAATAAATCCCGACTCGATACAATTTGTCCAGATGGACCCAATCGATACCGATGATCATCAAAAGGCCGATAAAGGCCAATGGGAGTGAAAGCATGAATACCAGCCGCAGCGGTTCACGTAAAAATAAAATACCGACACCGGCCAGAATAAACACCTGAAAATTGGGCAGAATCGTACCGAGCCCCGGGCCGATATATTCAATGCTGTAGTGGTAAAACCACAGATCCAATGCAAATAAGAATCCGCATAAAAAGATCAGTAACAAATGTCGCACCCCGGGCCATTTGAGTTCCCGGCGATATCCGGCCGCGCTCAATAAAATAAAGCTGCCAAAAAGAACACGGTAAAATGCGGAAACGTTAGGTGTGACCTGGGCCACTTTAACCCATACACCGGAAAAACTGATCATCACGGCACCCACGGTAAGGCTTAACATGGCGAATCGGGTGGAGCGGTTTTTCAGGACATTCACGTTGCGCATGGTTTTCAGGACAATCCCGGTGTTATACATTGATTTAAAAAAGCGAACACTCGACGGAACCAAGACCCCGCAGAAAACGCTGCAGCGCCCGGCCCGGCGACTCTGAGCCATCGCTTTTATGGTATTCTTCAAATTTTTGCAATAGTTCAGATTATCGCCTGCCCGGTTAACCCTACTTCTACTTCTACTCTGGATTTTTCACCCAAAGGTCTTTATTATTAATGTCTCGCAGAGCCCCGCGGAGCGGGACGCAAGCTCGGACGGTGAGAATCCTGTCCTTCCCTCGAGATAATTATTCATTAAATCAACATCTTGATTAATGATTCGAAAAGAAATGCCGATATTAAATGTGAACGAATACACGTTAACCCGTTGCTTTGTTTCTGCAACCTGTTGGGTCCGATCAGCAAGCAAATAAAGCGAAAACGGGAAAAGCGGGTTTTATAGTGGTTGTCAAAAAAACGTCCCGGTACTCAAACGTTTTTTTCTACAACCACTTATGCCGCACTTCCGTATTTGGGAACATTATTATGGAAAACGGTATAAAAATATTGATAACGCGTAAGGGGAAAAACCATGCTAGCGCAGGCAATAGCGAAGATTGAACTTTTGTTAGAAGAAGCACAGCAAACGTTATCGAAAGAGTCGGTAGCGGTCATTGAACGCATTTACCGCGATGTGGTGAACATCAATAATTTTATTAAGAAAAAAGTGGCTGACGCCGAAAAGGATAAAGACCTTGACCCCATCCAGAAAAAAGCGGCAAAACGAGAGGCTTTTGAGCGCGCAGAACGAAAGCTTGAAGTGCTGAAGGATAAAAGAAAATATTCGGCTATGATCGAAAAAATAGAGATTAAACTGCAAGATGGTGACGTGGAGGAAGAAGTCTCCATTTTAAAATTTCTACAGTACAGGGAAATACGCGATCGGCTTGCAAATATGACCGAGGCCCAGATCCTCTCGCATTTTGGGGATTCACTTTTCGATGGCAGTAACGAACTCCTGCTGGATGCCATATTAAATGCACCGCCCGGTTTTGAAATCCTAAGCGAAGATGTACTGAGCAATTTAAGAATAATTAAGGCTAAAAAAATACATCCGGATATTATAGATAAAATTGATACCGTGCAGAATCTAAAATCCAAGACAATGCAAATATTTACGCTGATTAAAGTGGAACTGGATAATTTAAGGATAAAAGAGCTGCCGGAATCCATTACCAAAAAGGCATAGTAAAACGATAGAGTTGTTGCGCGCTGAAATAGGGAAAGCGGTATAATTTTTTACCGGGGACGAGATAATTATTCATTAAATCAACATCTTGATTAATGATTCGAAAAGAAATGCCGATATTAAATGTGAACGAATACACGTTAACCCGTTGCTTTGTTTCTGCAACCTGTTGGGTCCGATCAGCAAGCAAATAAAGCGAAAACGGGAAAAGCGGGTTTTATAGTGGTTGTCAAAAAAACGTCCCGGTACTCAAACGTTTTTTTCTACAACCACTTATGCCGCACTTCCGTATTTGGGAACATTATTATGGAAAACGGTATAAAAATATTGATAACGCGTAAGGGGAAAAACCATGCTAGCGCAGGCAATAGCGAAGATTGAACTTTTGTTAGAAGAAGCACAGCAAACGCTATCGAAAGAGTCGGTAGCGGTCATTGAACGCATTTACCGCGATGTGGTGAACATCAATAATTTTATTAAGAAAAAAGTGGCTGACGCCGAAAAGGATAAAGACCTTGACCCCATCCAGAAAAAAGCCGCAAAACGAGAGGCTTTTGAGCGCGCAGAACGAAAGCTTGAAGTGCTGAAGGATAAAAGAAATTATTCGGCCATGATCGAAAAAATAGAGATAAAACTGGAAGATGGTGACGTGGAGGAAGAAGCCTCCATTTTAAAATTTTTACAGCACAGAGAGATACGCGATCGGCTTGCAAATATGACCGAGGCCCAGATCCTCTCGCATTTTGGGGATTCACTTTTCGAAGGCTGTAACGAACTCCTGCTGGATGCCATATTAAATGCACCGCCCGGTTTTGAAATCCTAAGCGAAGATGTACTGAGCAATTTAAGAATAATTAAGGCTAAAAAAATACATCCGGATATTATAGATAAAATTGATACCGTGCAGGAGCTAAAATCCAAGACAATGCAAATATTTACGCTGATTAAAGTGGAGCTGGATAATTTAAGGATAAAAGAGCTGCCGGAATCCATTACCAAAAGGGCATAGTAAAACGATAGAGTTGTTGCGCGCTGAAATAGGGAAAGCGGTATAATTTTTTACCGGGGAGTAATTTGTGACGTTAAGTTCTGACCGCAGAAAAAATAAACGCTATCACTTTGAGACCATCATTTTGCATGATACGTTGCTGCCGGATATTTTTTATGATGCCAAAATGTATGATATCGGCGAGGGGGGAGTATATTTTGAGTCTGATCAAAGTCTTTATCCGGGAGAGGAAATTTATATCGGGCTGAAAGGCAGCCCGTATTCTGAAAATACCGAAAAATATTTTTCTTATGTTCGAATAAAATGGCGCAAAGACCTGACGGACGGTTCTTTTAAATTTGGTTATGGAGCTGAATTTATTAAAGCCAGTGAGTCTCTTTTAAAAATTCTTGATGTGACTGGTTTTGGAAATGAGCTCCCTAAAAACAAGACCTTTCAAAAAGAAAAAGATCCCCGCGAACATCAAAGAAAATCCTACCGTAAGGTTGTATTTTTCACGTCACAAAATTCAAAGTACAAAGGTTATGTCAAAAATATCAGTCGCGGCGGAGCTTTTATTATAACCGGGGAGAAATTCGCGATCGGGCAAATATTAAATCTGGTTTTTCCGGCTACCCGGCTTAAAAAGGAACTCAGACTAAAAGGTTGGATTGCGCGGGTTGATGAAAATGGGGTCGGCGTAAGATTTGATCGCAGATCAGGGAAAGACCGCAGAGCCGATCTGGATCGTCGCAGAAAAGTCATCGATCGAAGAAAAAAAAAGTAAAAAAATCGGGCGCCCGGCGTAAGACATCAGGCAACCCGGTTAAATTCGCTTCGCTTGCTCCCAAAGAAACCCCGACCCAATAAAACAATAGACATCGCCCGGATACTCACTTATAGTTTATGCTTGAATCTTGCGTGAAAATTAATGAGAATATGAAAGCCTCCGACTGGTGCAAAATTCAGGTAATAAGCTAAATGACTCGGCCCAAAATTTGTAGAAAGAATATAAGAACCCATCTCAAAAATGTGGATCAGGGTTCATGGCCCCCGCAAGAAGCGGGATTTCGCATCAGATCTTAATATATTAAGGTGCTCAAAAGGCGCGGTTCGGCGAAAAAGCGCAGCATACACGATAGTATGTGAGCATTTTGAGCCGAGCCGATGAACTCCTTAATATTCATAAAAATTGATGTGAAATCCCGCTTTAGCGGGGCAACACAGCCATGAGCACTTAGACGCTTTTTTGAGATGGGTTCGAATGTAGACATCTGAAATGAACCCCTACTCCGAAAAATTTTCCAATTACTATGAATTGCTGGGAATCGATCCAGCAGCCGGCCCGGAAGAAGTACGCCGGGCTTATTTAAAAAAGATAAAAGAATGGCATCCGGATATAAATCCGGAGCGCATCGCAGAAGCCGAAGAAATGACCAAGGTCCTCAATCAGGCCTACCATATACTGGGTGATTCCGAGCGGCGTAAAAACTACGCCCGCATGCTTAAATTTACCCGGGGCAAGGATTTTGCTGAATTTATAAACGATGAAGCCATTCGCAATAAAATTAACAAAGCCTATCCGGCCTTAAAAAAGGTTTTAGAAAATGTTCGCGAACTCTATGCGCTTTTCAAGGATTCCGTAAAAGGGAATTACAAATTGCATCCTGCCAATGTGGCCCTGATCGGCGGCGGATTGCTTTATTTCCTTTTACCCGTAGATCTGATCCCGGACTTCATACCCATTGTCGGGTACTTAGATGATCTGGCGGTCCTGACCACCATTATGAATTCTCTTAAAGGGGAAATAAACGAATATTGGGCCTGGAAGGAAACAGGAATTAAAAACGATTTTAAAAAATCGTCTTAAAGCCGGGTAGCGATTTTGTGTCCCTCGGCGCAAAATGCTCGCTCAAACAAGGCACAGGTGCTTTTATTTCCTGGCAAGTGCGGTTGCCACCCTCATGACTTCTTTGTTGGTCATTGCTTCAAGTTTTTTCTTAACCTTTCTTGAGAAATACTCTTGCTCGGTCTTATTTAAAGGCTCTCCGTTGTATTTTTTCAAAACGAGTTCCTTTTGCTTCGGAGCGAAAAGGGTGCTCAGATAGTAGTTCAGTTGAAATGAAAGGCGTTGCCGGTCCTTTTCTCTTTTTCGAGTTGTTCTCGAAGTTACCAGATCAGTTGTGTATCTTTTAAGCGTGTTTCTAAGACGTTCGGTGGACAACGAAACCTTACTGCTAAGGGTCACAACATTATTTGAAAGCAGATCTCCGTATTTAGTCTTTAGAGTCTTTGAGAGACTCTCGAGATTTCCGGGTTTGTCCAAACCCTGCTGAGTTAGCAAATCAGAAGATACCAGCAGTAGCAATTCCAGATCTTGCTGTTTACGGCTGCCGACCTTGTGCCTGGACAGTAAGTCTCTAAAATCTAAACGCAGGCCTCTGTGAGCACAATTTGCCAAGACTACAGGAAATCCCTCGACCAGTCTGGGATCTTCAGAATCTACCAGATCGTCTAACAGTTCAAACACTTCATTTTCATTATTTCTATGAGTCTCCGGTGAAACGAGCGTATAGCCAAAACGATTCAAATTGGAGACAAGATCTCCCCTTTTCATGAGCTTGACCTAACTTTTTTATAAAATTCATCGTTTATAAGTTGCTGTTCGCTCAAACCTTCAGCTAAATAAACCAGATTTTGCATGACTTTTTCGGGATTCAAATCATAGCGCCCAGCCTCGGAATACTTCTCAAGCAGTTCTTCGGCGTTCACTTGTCCCGTGGCGAAAGCCGCAATGCAGTCCTCTCGGTCGACAGGAGTTCCCCTGAACATCTTGGTGATAATCAAATCAATAAGATTCAACACTCCAAGATAAATATGAGTCCACTTCTTAATCAGAATATGTTTGCCTGCTTCCAGAGGTGAATCCAAAAGATCCGTGGTGAATACTCTGTTGCCACGCCAGAATTGGTAGATGAAATTTGGGTCATCCTCATGAGCAAGACCGCCTCCTCTGTCGCGATAATTCAGCGCTTTTAAAAACTTCATCAACCTATCGTATTCATTTTCTTCAGGAACGATGAAGTCTATATCCTTGGTTGAATCCTTGATTTTAAGGAGGGTCAGCGCCGTGCCGCCGCAAGCGATCAGACGAACGCGAAAATCCATAAGGTTGTCCCAGTTATCTAAGGTATTCAGCAAGTCACTGTCACTTATTCTGTATTCGCCGGCTCGTTTCATATAATCTCCATATTTCTTTAAAAATTAATACTTTTTATTACATTTGTCAAGTCTATTTTGTACTAATTAATACAAATTATTTGTATCTTTTAATACAAACATATTGTACTTAATAATACAAAAACGGTTTGTCGGTTTTTCCTCGATCCGCTGTCTATCATTGGGTAACATTGTCAGTTCCACCGGATTGAAGACCCCTTATGTCATGGCATCGTTTATCGATAGGTCAACAGATGTACCTCAAATATTCAGAAAAAATCAAAATGATGCAAAATTTCCCTGTTCAAAATCTAACCTCACCTAATTTATATTATTGTATTGGCATCTATTGTAGATCTCGTTTTTGTCTTTGGATGCGGCACTTCGCGGGAAAACCAGCAATTGTAAGATTTTTTGCAGGAATTTAGCAAAACGGTATCTGAATACTCCAGCGCCGAACAGAGTAAAAAAGATGAGATAGAGACGAAAGTAAATTCTTTTATGTCCAAAGGGACGGAATTAAAAATGGAAATGGTAGGTCAAATCATACCCCAGGCTTTAGATGAGCTAGATCAAGAGTATCAAAAAATAGCGAAAGAATATAAAAACCTGGCGGGAAAATCATAGGATTTAATTCTTTCCCGGCAGCAGCATCCTCTTTTTACCGGAGCTTATCCCGCATCCCTGCAGAACTGAGCTAGTTTTCAGTTCGACAAATATCATCGGCACAAACGACCTGTAAGGTTTTACCGCTGACACGCCTCATGAGAAGCAAAGTGGCGCAGATCCCGAAAAGCAGGGCCGCGAATGCCGGAATCGCGTGAGGCGATAAGCCGGGAAGACTTTTAAATATCAAGGTGTCATTGCCCCCGGGGATCAGCACCGCTCCGGCACCCATCAATATCCCACCCATAAGGTGGCGAGGCCAGGCCTGTATACGGCGCCATCGCAGTCTTAAGCTGCCTCGTTGCCATGCGGATAAAAACATCCCGCATAACAGCGCCAGAAAAAAAAGCAGGTTGATTGTTCCGGGCTGTTCATTTAAATGCCACAGCGACTGTACCTCTTGTTTTAGCACGTTTGTATATGTCCAGGCGTCATGCAGCACATAAAGCACACCCCCGCAGAATCCCAGTAACAAAGCAGCTGTTGACAGGCGGTAATGCCTTGAAAAAAATAAATGGCGCCCGCTTTTACCTTTCGCACGTGACCGCCACAGACGAACTATTTCCCAGCATGCCAACAGCCATAATACACCCAAACCCGTGAGAATCAGTGGTTTTGGTGCTTTCAAAAGCAGCGGTGTCAGAGTTTGAGAAGGTTCTGTCATCGGAACCATGATCGACAGGCCCGCCACGCCCATGCAGAAGCCAAAGAGCGTGGTCAACATCCAGAGGTTGCCGTTTGCCAGTTGGCCGAGCGTGGAAAAAGCACACCCGCCATTAACCGCAGCGCCGACGCCGAACAGAAAGCCACCGCCAATCGCGGCAAAGGTTACGGCGTAACTCCGATTGGGAGCTGCCGAATCCGGCAAAAACAGCAGAATGGGCACGGAAACGGCCACAACCCACAGCACTGCTTTTATGAGCGTCGCCATCATGTAGGCCTTGCGGGAGCTCAAAATCTCGGCGACGGTTTTAACCGTGCAAAGACTGGCACGATGAACCGCGAAGCCCATCAGGGCCGCAAGCAGCAGCGAAACAGTATATATGAGTACGGTCATCCGCTTTCCATTTTTCTCCGGCATTCAGCCGGTTTCTTTAAGCAACGGGGTCGGGTCTTGATTTGAAGATTTTACAAAAAGGCAGGCCTTGAGGTGTCCGAAGATGACTTTGTCGAAGGCTTTATGCCTTTTTCACCATTCAATGATGTCGCAACCCCTACTGTTGAACACCGGACACCGCCTCCTTGATTGTTGCCACGGTGGTACGTGCTTCACCCATGAAGCGCGAGGCGGTCAGGGTCACATCCGCCCGGCTCCAGGCTTTGCGGAATCTTTCTTCGATCCCGGCGGCCTGCTCTTTTTTACCCTGCGCCTGCAGGCTCTGCATCAGACCGAACAGAGACCAGCCGTTTTCCCGATTCAGGCTCAGATCCTGCCAGTAGATGGATTCGGCCTCGGCAGCCCGGCCGGCCTCCAGCAGCACCGCACCCAGTGCTTGCCGCACCGGAACGTGCCAGTCGGGAGGCTCGTTGTAGATCAGGTTTTCTTCGAACAGAATTGCACGGTGAAGCCGGGCGATGGCTTTATCGTAATAGCCCCGCCTGGCGGCAATTTCGCCGGTGAGGACCTCAACCGCGATGTCTAAAATCGCTTTGGCGCCGTTTCTGGAAAACGTCACCCGAAAGCCGTCCAGAGATTTATCCGCAGCAAGGCCCTGCAGACTGACCAGTTCCCGGGACGCATCGTCTAAGTTTCCTTTAGCCGTGAAGGCCAGTCCGCGGGAATAGTGCCATACCCCTGTCCAGAAAAGGCTGTCTTCAGGCGGACGCGGTTCACTGAGAATCGAGTTCCATTCCCCGAAGCGGGTGTACGCGAAAAGCGGCGCTACCAGGAACTGATGCAGCAGCGGCACCTCGCGCCAGGCACCCTCCGGAATGCTCGAGGCTGATTTGCGCGCGGCCTCGATGGCCGGAAGGCTGCGCCCCTCCATGGTGGCCGAGTCCCACAGAAAATGAATATTGTGCGGGTAGTAAGCCAGCGGGTAGAGGCCCTGCGCGCGGCACTGCACGATGTAATCTTCGTCTGCGGCAATCGCATCCTGGTTGCTCTGGGATGCGTTGGCGTAACGCCCCACGCGGCGAAAGATATGGGAAGGCATATGGACCAGGTGCCCGGCTCCGGGCGCCAGTTTCCACAGCCTGTCGGCCCCGGCTTCAGCCAGCTCCGGCCGGCCTAATTCGACCGCGTGGATGTATAAATGAATGGCCCCGGGATGATTCGGGTTGCGGGCCAGCACGGATTCCAGCACGCTGTGGATTTTCACGGTTTCCGGATAGGGCTTCAGGTCGCGCGTCCAGTAATTCCAGGGCCGCAGATCCATGAGCGACTCGGCGTAAAGCGTGGCAGCGTCGAGATCGTCGGGGTAACGCTGGCCCAGCTGACGCATGGCCTCGGCAAATGCGCGGTCCAGCGCGTTGCGGTCGGGTTTCGCCTCTTTGGAATAACGTGTTGCCAGTGCATCGATGTAGGCCTGCTCTCTTTCGGATGCGTTCTTTTTGAGCGCAATCGCTTTCCGGATCATTTCATAGGCCTTTGGTTCGTTTTCCGGCGGCATCGCCAGATTGATGTTGGGCCCGAGCACCAAAGCCATTCCCCAGTAAGCCATAGCGCAGTTGGGATCCAGACGCGCGGCCTCGCGAAAAGAGCGGCTGGCTTCGGCGTGGTTAAAGCCGTAGGTCAGCATTATGCCCTGGCTGATGAACAGCTGTGCGCGCGGCGAACTTGTCGTTACGATAAACTTGTGATCTCCCAGGTTCTGCAACCGGGGAGCAATCTGACCCGTTACCGCAGTTGACTTGACGTCCTCCTGGGGCGTCTTCTGCGCGCAGGATGCCGACTGGACGTTTAAGATCCCCAGCATGACAACGGCGAGTGCCGGGAGAAACATTTTATATATTTTTTGCCTTTGATTAAGCATTGGCGGACCTCCTGATTTTTTTAAAATTAGGTTTTTATTAACGGGCACTCGCATTATCGGACCTGGATCAGTGGCGAGCAGAAAAGGGCAAACGTGCAGCCTCAGGCCAAGATGTGGCAGCAACAAGAGGAAGCGAGCACATCACGACGAACGAATTTTGAACTTCATCCGGCTGGTGCGAAAAGCTGCTCGCACCGGTAAAATCAATATTAAATCCTTTAAATGCATAAACCGGATTATGGTCGAAAATTATGACCACTGTGTAGTATGTCAAGGGCAGGATGATTAAAATTTTCCGGGGTGGAGTAAAAAGGGGCCGTCCCTTTACTCTCTAAAAATTGACGTTGACAATCAACTCTGCCTTCGATAGTTGGAAGTAGATTGTTTTGGTTATTTATTGTTTCCATACGCCGGGTTACAGCTGAAGCCAACACACGGCTTAGCATTTCCACTTCGTCTATTCTCAAAAAACGTCTTCTTTTCTAATTCAAGCAAATATCAATTAGAGTCTATCACCCGGACAAGGAACCGAATAAAAGAAAGGAGTGCGACATGAAACTTAAAGTTTACGCATTGATATTTTTTCTCGTAAGTTTATGCTTCGCCTCAATGGCCCGGGCAGAGGTGGAGGTGCCTGAGAAAATAAAAAAAGTTGCGCCTATTTATGAAGGGGCCAAAGTCGTACAATCGATGCAATTTGAAGAGGGTGCGCAAACCACCTATGAGGTTTCGGCGGAGCGAAAGGAAGTTGTTAAATTTTATAAGGACACAATGCAAAACAAGGGCTGGAAGGTTGTTATGGAGATGAATATGGAAAATAATTCCATGTTGAATCTGACCAAAGATAATTTGACCCTGGTGGTAAACACCAGCGTTAATCAGAAAGGAAAAACCACGGTTCATCTGATTTTGCAGAATAAATAATGGGCACCGGTTTTTGATCTCCGGCCAAGCTGATAAATCAGCCTGAGGCGGGTTAATGCGCCTCAGGCGCACATAGTGGTTGTCAAAAAACGTTCCGGTATTCAAACGTTTTTTTCTACAACCACTTATGCCGCAATTCCGTCATTGGGAACATTATTATGGAAAGCGGTATTGCATTTAATAAACACCGTCTCCAAATAGCAGATCACGCAATCCGGCTTGCCGGTTTTCGGTTTAGCGCGTTGTTCCGTTAAGCCCGTTCAAAAAGCAAAAATGTCTAATATTATTTTTAGCCGTGCTTCATAGAACCGTGAACTTTGAACCCAGAACCTTGAACCTTTTTTTAATTTTTCATCTTCGCCTTAAGCTCAAACACAAGATCATCATATTTTTTGATTTCAGGCTCCAGTCTGAGGGCCTCTTTGGCATCCTCCAATGCCCTGGGTAAATTTCCTGATTTATAATAGGCGGATGCCCTTCCGTAGTAAGACGGCGCAAATGCCGGATCAATTGCCAAAGCCGCGTAATAATCTTTAATCGCTTTTTCATAATCTTCCTTACTCTGCCAGATCCAGCCGCGATTGTTATAAACATATTTGATATTTTTGTGTCTTGGATTTAAAGCGATCGCATCTGAAAAATCCTTGATGGCAGCATCGCTTTTATTTAAGGCATGATAAGAATTGCCTCTGGATTCAATGATTGAAAACCGGGTCGCTTTATCCGTAGCAGGGACAAATTTCAAGAGCTTTTGTGAAATCGTTAATTGCCTGATCATATTGGCGATTTTCCAAATAGGACCTGCCCCGCATATAATAGACCTTTGTGATTCTCCTTATCCTTAGGGTTTATTTCCAGTGCTTTTGTAAAATCATCGATTGATCGGTCATACTCCATGCTTTTATAAAAAACTAAACCCTGCTCATAATATTCATCCGCATATTTCTTATTGTTGGTGGCACATGAAATAAAAAGCAGCATGGTTGCAGCCACTAATAGTTTGAAGGCTTTTATCGAAAATTTTTTTACCATGATGTCTTTCCTCCTCCTTTTTGTTCCGCCGATTGTTATCCGATATTTTCCCCGGATAATATTCTATAAAAAAGGGATGAATCGTTATTATCAGCATCTTGTTTATCCGAACCGACCGATGCAAGTTTTGTGCGAGCCCTTATTTTTTTAAATTGGTCATTATTTCAGATGCTTAATTAAATCTTTAATTGGCCGATGGGTTATAGAAGTTAAAAAAGTAGACACTGATGTATAATTTATTGCATTCAGCGACCCGGTCAACTTTTAGCACGTTGGCAAAGTCGAGGGAAAAATTGGGGCGCAGAGTTTAAGTATGTGGATGCACCTCGGATGACCAAATCAATGCAAGTTGCAATTAAGGATTTGAATCTCGAAAACCTCTGGGTCGTTTACCCGGGCCGTGAAGATTATAAATTGGCTGAGAACATCACGGTGCTGCCGTTATCCAAAATACCAGCAATCTGGCAGTACACCAACTGAATTAAGCTTGATAAAACAGATAAACTCGGGTATTTTTTCCTGACTCTTATAAAAGCGGCTAAACGCCTCCGCTTTCGGCTCGCAATTCCAATTCCGTTTTTCAGGGGTACCCGCCATGGGCATCGGCAGGATAAAATCGCATTTCAAAGACAAAATCAAAAAAGCCCGGAGTTTTTTCCAGTGGTACACCAGCGGGCTGAGCGGCAAGGAAATCGACCGACTGCTGCATAAAGATGCGCTGGAGGCCTTAACCTATTACAAAGAAAAAACGACGCTCAAGGACAGCCCGTCTGAGAAAAAATCGTTAAAATCAAAAATCAGAGTCTTTAGAGAAATCTTTGTGAGCTTTTTGATGCAGCTGACACCGGCCCGCAGGTTTTTTTATGGGCTCAGTTTCGTCGGGTTCGTGCTGGCACTGCTGACAGCGAAGGTGATATGGACTCTATGCGCTTTTGTTATTTTAAACGGGCTGCTGGCAATGGAGGTTGCCGATAAGCTGACCACCCGCGACGAGCTGGAAATCGCCCGAGAAATCCAGGTCAGCCTCGAGCCCGAGCAGCTCCCTGAAATTCCCTGGCTGTCCGTATCTTTCTCCTCAAAGCCCGCCAGAATCGTGGGCGGGGATTTTTTCAACGTGGTCAAACGCAATGACAACCAGATGCTGAGCATTGTCGGCGATGTGGCCGGCAAAGGCATCCCGGCGGCTCTGTATGCCGCCCACATTCAGAGCATGTTTGAGTCCCTATCGCAGCAGAGCGCCTCTCCCGCGAATATCTTAAACGGCTTGAATCATCTGATCTGCAAGCGTCTGCGCGAAGGGGATTTTATTACGGCAGTCATTGCGTTTTTCGAATCCGGAGAAAATTCCTTAACCATTGCGCGTGCCGGGCACAATTGGCCGCTGTATTACTCCGCACAAACCCAAACAATTCAGCCCCTCAAGACCAAAGGCGTGTGCCTTGGCATTGATAAGGATATAGGGTTTTCGCCCGGCCTCGAAGAAAAAAAGCTGCTGCTGAAAAGCGGGGATGTGCTGCTGCTTTACTCCGACGGTATCACCGAAGCCATGAATTCAAACCATCACCTGTTTGATCAATCCCGTCTGGAATCGGCCCTGAAGGAAAGTGCGCATTTTCCTGCAGAAAAAATCGTCGAGCGCATAAACCTTCGCCTGGACGAGTTCGTCCAATCCGAAGAACCTCACGACGATGTCACGATGGTGGCCATAAAAGTAAAATAGCTCCGCATCTCCCCTTTGTCCTCGAACGGCATCAAAAAGCACCCCTTCGCTTGACAAACGCTATTTAGACCACACTCTAAATTTCAGAAATTATAAGAACGGATTGAACAACCTAAAAGCAATCAAAGCCAAACAAACCAAAGATAGATTTGGGAGGAATAACCATGCAAGCATCCAAGACACCCCTGGCACTTATCGTCGGTGGCTCCAGCGGCATGGGCAAGCAAAGCGGCAAGCGCCTGCTCAACCGGGGCGCAGAGCTGATGTTGCTGGCGCGTGACCCGACAAAATTGGAGCAGGCCAAAGCCGAATTGGAAGCCAACGGGCCGGTTCAAACGGAGGCGGTCGACCTGTATGACGACCGGCAGGTCGACGCCTTTATCGAGCGCTTGAAACAGGAACAGCGTCACATTAAATATTTAATTAACGCTGCCGGCGCGTTCAAGCCCACCAGCTTTTTGGAGCACACCAAGGCCGACTATGACAAGTACCTCAATCTTAACAAGAGCTTTTTCTTTATCACCCAGGCCGTAGCGGAGAACATGAAACAGCATGGCGGCGGTGCCATTGTGAACATCGGCTCGATGTGGGCCAAACAGTCGATTAAGGCCACACCGTCTTCCGCCTATTCGATGGCGAAAGCCGGTCTGCACTCATTGACACAGCACCTGGCGATGGAACTCGCCGCTTTCAACATCCGTGTAAACGGGGTCTCGCCTGCCGTGGTGGTAACGCCGATTTACGGTGAGTTTATCGACCCGGACAAAATCGAAGAAACACTGGCCGGTTTCAACGAATTTCACCCGATTGGCCGGGTGGGCCGCGTCGATGACGTCGCAGCCGTGATCGATTTTTTGCTGTCGGATGAAGCCGGCTGGGTCACCGGTGCCATCTGGGACGTCGATGGTGGCGTGATGGCGGGTCGCAACCAGTAATAAAATCAAGTAGAAACCAATTTTCCTTCAAAATTCCCTAAGGAGATCCAATCATGAAAGTCATTCGGATTCATCAAACCGGTTCATTTGACCGGCTAAAATATGAAGAGCTTGATCCCCCTGTACCGGATAAGAACGAGGTATTAATCAAAGTCATATCGGCTTCTGTTAATTTTGCGGATGTCATGACCAGAAGCGGCACCTATCCCATGATGCCGCCGTTGCCGGCGATCCCCGGTATTGACTGCAGCGGGATAGTGGAATCGGTTGGGGAAAATGTCACCCAATTTCGTCCGGGGCAGCCCGTTGCTGCACTGGGCCAGGGATGTTATGCAGAATATATGGCTACCGACGCCGGCGCGGTGTTTCCCATCTCCGAAGACATTGATATGGATGAAGCCGCGGCCATACCGGTCAACTACCTGACCGCCTATCACATGATGCACACCATGGCCCATGTCAAAGAAGGCGAGACGATCCTGGCTTATGCGGCCGCCGGCGGTGTGGGGACCGCCGTCATTCAGTTAGCCAGACTGGCCAACGTGACGGCCATCGGTTTAACCAGTACGGACGAAAAAGCTGACTATGTAAGGGCCCGGGGATATGACCACATCATTAACTATAAAACCGAAGACGTGGTCAAAAGGGTGAAGGAAATTACCGGCGGCAGAGGCGTAGAAATCATCCTGAACTCGGCGGCCGGCGACACCTTCGATCGTGATTTTAAAATGCTGGCTCCCCTGGGACAGATTATCTGGTTCGGCATGGCGGCCGGCCTGCCGCAAACAAATTTAACCGAGCAGCTCGGGGTAGGATTTCTAAAAAGCGCGGGTATTCGAACGTTTATGCTTCCCAGCATTTTTGACCTCGACCCCACCTTGATGGCCCGGTCTTCCGAGATCCTGTTTAACGATCTGGCAGACAAAAAAATTAAACCCCACATCTACGAAAGGATACCCCTGTCCGAGGCTGCCAGGGCTCATGAATTACTGGAGAGCGGGAAGGTTCAGGGCAAGCTGATTTTAAAGCCCTGATGAAATAACTATTTTAAAAATTGTAATATCTGGTTATCCAGAAAGAACAAGCGGTATTGAATGTGGCAGCGGCTTCCAGCCGCGACAGTCCTTCCTCCCGTGTTGTTTTCTTTGCGCTTTGCCTGCCCAGTTAAATTCTTCGAAGAAGACGAGCCTGCCCAGTTGAAATCTGCATAGCAGACACCGCCAGGTGTTCAACCGGGGCGAAGCGAATTTAACCGGGGAGCTGGCGCAACGCGCCATCCTCGTACCCTAAATCGCTATCAGCTATGAGCTGGCGCCAAGGGCGCCTGGCGTTAAGTTTTATTGACTTCTCAAAGGGTTCTGCTACAATCCGCTTTGCTTGAAACCTTAAAAAATACATTCATCCTTTAACCCCACGGCGGATAAAGAATGGTTTAATTGAATTAAAAAACCCCGTTTCTAAAATATGGAGGACTGGGTTTGAAGACACTTCATTTAAAGACAATTTCGACCCTGGTGATCCTGACCTTGTTTACGCTATTCCATGGCGCCTACCCGGGACATGCGGCAAACGACGACGGGCGGAAAATTTATTACACGTTGTTAAAAGGCACCATCAATAACAAACTGGCCGATGATTTCGAAGGCGTTTTGAAAGAAGCCGAGAAGGCCAATGCGAAAGTCCTTATCCTGGAAATCGATACCTTTGGCGGCCGGCTGGACGCCGCCGTGAGAATCAAGGACAAATTAGTTGACACAAAGATAAACACGATCGCTTTCATCAATAAAAAGGCAATTTCAGCAGGGGCCTTAATATCGCTGGCCGCAAAACATATCGTGATGGCCCCGGGAAGTACCATCGGGGCGGCCACACCTGTAAAACTCACCTATTGGGAACAAAAGCCGGCCAGTGAAAAGGTTATATCCTATTTCATGAAAGAGATGAAATCAACGGCCGAGGCCGCCAACCACCCCGGAAATATTGCGGCGGCGATGGTCGATCCCGATCTTCAGATTGCGGGGGTCGTGGAAAAAGGCAAGCTCCTGACCTTAACCACCAAAGAAGCCATACGTTTAAAAGTGGCTGAGCATGAGGTCAAGGATCTGGCGGAACTTTATCATAAGTTTCAGCTTGAGGGGCTAGCAATAGAAAATCGCCCGATACCCTGGACGGAGAAAGTAGCAGAGCTGATGCCCGACCAGAAAACCATATTTAATCCGGCATTACTATGGTTTCTGCTGGGCCTGGCACTGATATTTCTGGAGTTTGTGGTGCCCGGTGTCATCCTCGTTTTTTTTGGGATCGGTGCATGGGCTGCGGCGGTCACAACCTACTTCGGCCTGACAGCCTCTTTTGAGTCCCAGCTGCTGTTATTTGCGGTCGCCTCGATTCTGCTTCTGGTGGTCCTCAGGAAATGGATTAAGGGCAAGTTTTACGGACATGTGGGCGATGTACAGGACCAGTCTAAAAACTTGGACGAATTTAGCGGGCAACGTGTCGTCGTCTTGCAGGACGTGATTCCAGACAAAATGGAAGGCGCGGTGGAATTCAAAGGTGCAAGATGGCGTGCGGTTTCCGATGAACATATCAAAAATGGTGAAATGGCTATAATAACAGGATTTGATGGAATCACTTTGAAAGTTCGCAAAAAAGAGGAGGGCTAAAATGGAAAACATCGGTACCATTGTAACAGTCGGTATTGTCATACTTGTTGTCGTTACAATTATTAAGGCCGCTCGAATAGTCCCACAGAAGTCGGCTTTTATCGTCGAACGACTGGGGAAATACACAAAGACGCTGGAGGCCGGATTTCACATACTGTTTCCCTTTATAGACCGTGTTGCCTATAAGCATTCTCTAAAAGAGGTCGCGGTGGACGTTCCTTCACAGAGTTGCATCACCCGGGACAATATTGCCGTGGAGGTTGATGGCGTTTTATATTTGCAGGTAATGGATCCCAAGAAAGCAAGCTACGGTATCGACAACTATATGTTTGCTTCAACGCAGCTGGCCCAGACGACCATGCGTTCAGAAATGGGGAAACTCGAGCTGGACCGCACATTTGAAGAGCGCATGAGTATAAACAGCGCCATCATCGCAGCGGTTGATAAGGCATCTGATCCCTGGGGGGTAAAGATTACGAGGTACGAAATTAAAAATATTGAGCCCCCCGAGAGCGTAAAAGACGCTTTAGAAAAACAAATGAGAGCCGAACGTGAGAAACGGGCGGCCATCGCTGAATCCGAGGGACAGCGTCAGGCCATCACAAACGTTGCCGAGGGCGACAAACAGGAAGCGATAAAGAAATCCGAAGGCGAAAAAATGAAAAGAATAAACGAGGCCGAAGGTCGCGCCCGGGAAATCGAACTGATTGCCAATGCAACTGCAGAAGGTATCCGGAAAATCGCCGCATCAATCGAAGCACCGGGCGGGGGCGACGCGGTCAATCTGCGCGTCGCCGAACAGTACATCAGGGAATTCGGAAATCTGGCCAAAAAATCCAATACCATGATCATCCCATCGAACCTGAGTGATATCGGTAGCATGGTCGCTTCGGTGACCAGTTTGCTTAAATCTTCTGCCTTAAGCTCAGAGAAGCCATCCGATCAGACGGAGTAAGAAATTTTAGTTCAAATCCAATAGCGGCAAGACAGTTATTTCCCAGTTTTTTTGCCGAGTTTTTGCAGTTCTTTATCAACTGCTGCCTGGAATCCTTGCAGGGTTCGATTTTTTAAACGCCTGCCATTGATAAAAACTGTGGGGGTTGCCCTTACGCCAGCCTGGGCGGCATCCCGAAGATCCTGCCTGATCATTGCTTTTATCCCGGGATCTTTCATCTTTTTTTCAAATTCTGTTTGATCCAAACCCAATCCAAGAGCGATTTCGTGAATCTTTTGATCATTTAACTTGTTGTAATTTTTAAACAGCAGGTCGTGGAATTCCCAGAACTTCCCCTGACTTTTGGCAGCCAGTGCTGCGGTAGCAGCTTTCAGGGCGAATTTATGGTTACTGAGGGGAAAGTTCTTAAAAACTATTTTTACATCATCAGGATATTTCTCGAGCACCTGCTCGAGTACAGGCACAAGCCTGGCACAATACGGTCATTCAAAGTCATCGAAAGTGGCGATCACAACAGCCGCATCTTCTGATCCTTTAAAAGGAGAACCGGAAACATTGATGTTTTGGATAAAATCAAGCGTGATGACCTGTACCGACTTTGTTTTGCGGCTGTTGAGGATAAGTTGGTCTCCTCTTGGGCCTACCTTGATATGATCGAATTGACGACCAACATCAACTTTGTTTAAGAATGAGCCCGCTGAGGAGTAGATGAGGATTTGCCCCTGGTCGTTGAGCACAAAAATCCGTTTTCCATCCGGGGAAAGCGCCACATCAATGGGCGCTGACTCCAATTGCAATGTCTTTTGGACATTCCATTCTACGGAAGCAGCCGCATAGCTCATCGTTATGGAACCCAGCACAATTAAAACGGTTAACAGAGCAATTATCTTTTTATCTTTAAACTGCATTCAAAAATCCTCCTTGTTTCGCTTCTTGTATTATTCTGCTCGCAGCAGAAAGAATTATTCTATTATATAACCTTAATTGTTTCAAACATCAATTTGTCTATTGCTAATACCTTTAAGGGAAATAGGCGATGGGAAAAGGGGGACATTCCGTCATATATTCATATTTGAATAAAAGAGCCCTTGCCGGCTCCCCGGTTGAATCCCATCTTTGATGGGGTTGCAGGGCAACCCCGATGAAACAGGCTACTCAATTCATTGGGCAGGCATGCTGGAAAGCGATCCGTCTTCGCTCTATCGAGCTTCGGCGCGACGCGTCCGGCGTCGCTTTAGCTATGCCGCGGCACGCCCGTCTTCGCTCTGGCGAGCTTCCGACTTCGTCAAGACTACGACGGGACAAGTCGCCGCGACACGCAACTCATGGCTCCAAGAGGACCAGTCTTCGCTTTTGCAAGCTCCGCCTCGGCAGGCGATTCAGGCCGAAAAGCGACAAGTCACTGCTGTAAATAGTGTCGTGATTTTATAGTGAATTAGAACAGATAATTCACTATTCAAGCCCCGATATACTGTTCTCGGCTAAAAGGTCTGTGGCTAATTCAACTTTTCAAAAACCATGAAATGCTGCTGGGGCAAAAAGTCTTTTGTCGCACGCCAGCGGAGTCCCACTGCTTCCATTTCTTTGATCAATTGCGCCTCGGTCATCTTGTGATTCGGCGGTTTGGCCACCCGCGGGTCCTCTCCTCGATATTCAATGACAATCACCCGGCCGCCGGGCTTGAGCGCCCCGAAGATCGCTTCCATCATTTCGCGCGGATAGGAAAATTCATGGTAGGCATCCACCATCAACACGACCTCTACGCCGGCCTCGGGCAGGTTTGGATCTGTCAGCCTGCCCGGGATCGGGAAAACATTTTTTACCTGCATTTCACGCGCGCGCTTTTTGATGATCTCAAGCAACTTCGGCTGAATCTCGACAGCAAACACTTTTCCGTGGGGCAGCATGGGACTGAGGCGAAACGTAAAATAGCCGGTACCTGCGCCGACATCCGCAACCACCTCGTCCGGTTTCAGGTTCATGTGGCTTAACACTTGCTCTGGCAGCTCCTCGACTTCACGATTGAGGCGTTCCAGCCAGCTCGCATTATCCGGATCCATAACACGCGCAATTTCTCGCCCCATATAGATTTTCCCGGTACCGTCCCCGCTCGGTGCCCGGTACGTATACACTCCATTAGAGCCGGCCTCGACACCGCCTGTTTCTGCGGGTTGTTGCGCGCTGCAACCCGCCAGCAGGAAAAAGCTGAATATCAGAAAATAAAGCTTGGTGATAAATCGGATCATCATCGCATGATTTATTGAAATCCCTTAAATACCCCTCCGCTCACGTTCGGATTTCCGCCAATTCCCTCTCCATGAGGGAGAGGGTGAGGGTGAGGGGGATATAAACGGATATTTCCTTTTACACGCCTCGTCTGCTTGCGGCGAGGTAGTTAATCTGGAAATTTAGGATGTCTTTTTCACATTAGAAATTACCGGATTACAAATACTGAGGTAAGCACAATAACCGACCCGGTCAATAGATCAAAGGGCAAAAAAGATAACGCTGTTTGGCGAAGCGATGACAGTTTTTCCTCCCGTGTTTTTTCTTTGAGCTTTGAGCTTACAGCTTTCCCTGTGTTTAAATTCTTGCCCAGTGAAATATTTATCCAGTTGAATGCCTGCCCAATGAAATTCGGAGTGAATTTCATCGGGGCAACGCCTATTCAACCGGGGCGAAGCGGATTTAACCGGGGAACCCTTAACCTTGAACATTCAAAATTAGATATTTCTACGGATTGATATCAAGAATAATTTATTCTATAATGATTGTAATGTCACCACTAACCGGGGAGCTGGCGCAACGCGCCATTCTTGAACCCTAAATCGCTATCAGCTATGAGCTATAAGCTGGTGCCAACGGCACCCCGGTTTTCTCTCATCATTCCCGCATACAACGAGGAAGCCTACCTGCCGGCTTTATTAGACAGCGTGGATGCGGCCCGGTCCCGCTATGCGGGTGGACCGGGCGATGTCGAGGTTGTGGTTGTCGACAACGCATCTTCGGATGCGACCGCAGACCTGGCCCGGTCAGGCGGCTGTCGGGTGGTGCGCGAAGACCGGCGCGTCATTGCCGCGGTTCGCAATACCGGGGCGCGCAACGCGCGCGGACATGTGTTTGCGTTCGTGGATGCCGACATCCTCATCCATGCGGATACCTTCAATGCCATTGACAAAAGTCTATCGACCGGCAAAGTCGTGGCCGGTGCATCGGGCGTAAAATTGCAACGGATGTCTCCCGGAATTGCAATAACCTATATGCTGATTGTTCCCCTGGTTTGGCTGACACGCATGGACACCGGCGTTGTTTTCTGCCGCCGGGAGGATTTCGAGGCCATCGGGGGCTACAACGAGGATCGGCTTTTTGCAGAGGACGTGCAGTTTCTGTGGGACCTGATGCGATTGGGCCGCAAACAAGGCCGGAAACTTACCAGAATCAGGTCGGTAAAATCCATTTGTTCGACCCGCAAATTCGACAGGCATGGTGACTGGCACTATCTGTTGCTGATGCTCCGCTTTTTTTATGGATTACTGTTTTCGAAATCTTCTCTGGATAACTTTGCCCGAATGTACTGGTATGGCAATCAGCGCACCAAGCCCGGTCAAAAACAATCGTCCGCGCCCTCTAACAAACGTTTATATAAAAGATCGCGCCTTGATGAGTGATTAAATAAAAGATCATAATCACAAATCAATGGGCTGTTGTCCAAATAGCACTTGAACATTAAAGCCACTTTTGCTAGGTCATTGATAATTCACCTTAAATACTATTTAACGATTCGATAGATTAACCATTTAATTAATTCTAATCTGCGTTAATCTGTGTAATCTGCGGATAATTTTATCCCCTATCGACGGCTTTTCACATCAAATAGAAAATAAGAGGAGGAAATCAATGGCAGACAAAAAAGCAGACCTGGCGGGTCCCGGCATCGGCAACTATGATGACTTAAGCAGGAAGCTACCCGAAGACTATGAGCCCCTGCTCTCCCCGAAAGAAACAATGCGGGCACTCTTTGCAATGAAGAACTACATTGAGGAGAATCTGTGCAGGGAACTCAATCTGCAAATGGTTCAGGTTCCCCTGATCGTTGACCGAGACAGCGGTGTGAATGATTACCTGGATCGCGACGGCTCGCGGACACCGGTGGAATTCCCCATGCGGGCTGGGACTCGATAATCCCATAACAGCCCAGGTCGTTCAGGCTGCCACGAAGTGGAAGCGTATGGCGCTAAAGCAGTTTGACTGCAATGGCGGCGAGGGCATATGCACCGACATGAAGGCCGTGCGCAAAGACTACTTTCTGGACCATGATCACAGCGCGTATGTGGACCAGTGGGACTGGGAGCTCGTAATCACCAAAGAGGACCGTAACCTTGACTTCCTCAAGGACATTGTTAAAAAGATCTGGAAGGTAATCTGGCAAGCAGGCCAGGTGGCGCAGGAGATGTTCCCCCAGCTTAAGAATTCTAAATACCCCGAATTCCCTGAGGAACTCAAATTTCTGCACGCTGAGGAAATTCTGGATATGTACCCGGATCTCCCGCGCAAACAGCGCGAAACCCGCACCCTTATGGAACATGCCCCGGCACTCTTTATCATCGGCATTGGCTGGGTTCTAAAGGACGGCTACCCGCACGAGATGCGCGCGGCGGATTACGACGACTGGGCTATCGAGACCATCACCCATAATGGCGAACAATACCATGGGTTAAATGGTGATATCCTGGTATGGAACCCGGTGACAAAACGACGCCACGAGCTGACTTCTATGGGCATACGCGTCACCAAAGAAACGCTTAAAGTCCAGTTAAAGATTTCCGGCCAGGAAGATTTCCTCAGTCTCCCCTATCATCAGGCCATCCTCAACGATGAGATCCCATTGAGCATCGGGGGCGGCATCGGACAATCCAGGACCTACATGTACCTGCTGCGCACGGCCCATATCGGAGAGGTGAGTGTAACCGTATGGCCAAAAATCCTCAAGGACATCTGTGCCAAAAAGAACATTCATGTCCTGGAGTAAACACAGGCTCAGGTCATATATTTTTTCACTCCAGGGATTTTAGGGACATCCTAAGTTTATAAGTTCATGGACAAGAAATTAGGGGAAACTTAGGGGATAAAAAAGCTCCTGCCAGATTAAGCCGGAAAACGACAGGTCACTGCTGTAAATGGTGTCGTGATTTTATAGTGAATAAGAACAGATAATTCACTATTCAAGATTTGACCCTTATATTTCACTGATATGGCTTATTATTCATCATTTGAGCCATTCTAATACTTTAGTATTAAGAAATTCCATCCACAATATTGGCGACTTCTTTTCACATTTCAAATGTTTTGCAACTCACTGGCAACCACTATATCTATCTGATTCTATTTAGAATTTAACTATTATATTAGGTTGGCACAGGTCTTGCTGTTTCTTTACTTGTCTGCGAAGCTTTTGTCTCCTTCGCCTAAATAAAGTGATTGCTTTGTATTCTTGTCGGGTTGTTTTCATAGTCGGGGGTGGGATCTTAAGTAAAATGTCATGGGGGGCATTTTTTATCGCGCCCCATTTCCCCCAAAAACCAGATTCAATAAGACAGTTTTTAAACCCTTTAATGCTAAGACATTAATACGTGATAATAAAAGGCAAATTTTATGTCTGATAAGGTGGGAGTGCTATGATCGGGGCAATATGTGATATTTGGCGACACCATACAATAAGGACAAATTATTTTAATATTATCCATGACCCAAAAATTGTAACAGATAGGCTAAGTCAAGCTGGTGAGAGAAGAGAAGTTGAACAAACGAATCATTTGATGCGGTCAGATATTAACTTTCAGTACGAAGAGCATACAACGACAAGAAATGTATTTGAAGACGGTAATTTGGTAGTTGAGAGATATGATAAAAACGGAAAATTAATTCGTATGACTCCACCAAGTTATATTCCGTTTGACCAAATTACTTATTCAATATTGATTTAAATATTGCCACCCAACTTCAACACTACTTAACCAACCATGTGATGACCTTGGTCACCAACGGTTATTGCTTTTAAATGGAGGTTTGAGGTGGCTAAAATCAGGCTTCTCGGATGTACGTGCATCTTTTCTGCTGGGCTGTTACTCCTTTATTAGGATGGGCGGCACCGGGGAGAATAACGGCATCTGAGGGAGTCTTTAATTTTAAGACAGACTAAAAACAGAAAGCATTCATTTGTCGATAATGGTTCTAGAAAGGTATGGAATGAAAGCATTAAAAATCGCTAAGAGTTTTGAACGTAGGATTGAAAAACGACATGCTTGCTCAGAAGAAATCTTTTTCGCAACTCAAAACCGCCTTTATGAAGGCCAGCTTAAAGATTATGGTAGCAATGGTCTTTTTATCAAGACAAAAGAGGTCTTACCAATAGGAGAAATGATCACCGTGGTAGATCCGCACCCAGACGGAGGGAATAAAAAACGTAAAGGCCAAATCTTATGGAGAAATAAGGAAGGATTCGGAGTAGAGTTGTATAAGTGCCGTAATGAAAGGGAACACAAAGTAATCCAGTTTGAGAAAAGAAGTATAAATAGCAAATTATGATTTACTATAAACAAAAATTGCTAAACAAATTATATTTGTGTGTAATACCTATCCGCAATAAAGTAGCTCTCTAAAAATAGACGATATTGGTTAAATAAAAAAACCACCAATGAAGTTATCCTGAGAATCAATCTCAAGGATACCGATATAAGAACTGGCCCAAGGACAGGCGTAAGGTCCACACTTACTTTGCCGATTGCATATATGTATTCTTGTGATTTGTGCATATTCTCAATATATGAATTTTACCAAACTTGTACTATTGGCAAGATATATAAATTATGAGTTTCGAATTTTAGGTCTAATTTTTAATTATATGATGCGAAAAATAATTCAAAATCTTACGGTATTTTTATCAATTTTAAGCTTTTTTGGCGTTTATGGCTGCGCGACTGCTTTAATCGGAGTAGGTGCCGCCGCCGGCGCAGGGACCTATTCATATTTTAGCGGCAAACTAACAAAAACCTATGAATCAGAATATCATCAGACTGTCCAGGCCGGCCGGAATACCCTGGAAAAGTTAAAAATCCCAATAACGGAAACCATTGCCGATGGATTAAAAACCGAATTTAAAGCCAAACGCGCGGATGAAACCCCGGTTGCCATCGAAATCGTCAGGATCGATCGTGAACATACCGAAGTTTCTGTTAGAACCGGTTCAGTGGGTATTTGGGATCGGAGAGTTTCAGAACAAATTCATGGTTATATAAGTGAAGCACTGAGTCAGAAATTTGCTGATGATGAAAAGTCCTTAGATGAATCAGCTAAAGCAGATGCTCAGCCCACAATCGGAGAAGTTGTTCATCCGCAAATTGTAGAAGAAGATCTCGATGATACTTCCTCTCAGGAAAACGTCTCTACCCAATCCAGCGCCGATCAAGGCATTCAGACACAAGGGCACAAGTACGCGAAAGCCTATGAAGTACGCCTTGACTCACCTAACGTTATTTTTTTCAAACAAAATTCAAATGAACTTTCAGACCCCGCCATTGTAAAACTGGAGCGGATTTATGATATTCTGACCAATAATCTTGAAGCCGAACTTATGCTCAATAGCTACTCGGATTCAATCGGTGCCCCCTCTTACAATCAGATGATCTCTGAAATCAGGGCCAATGCAGTCAAGAGCTATCTGGTCGGCAAAGGAATTCAGCCTTCCAGAATAATGGCTCTGGGCCATGGGGCTCAAAAATTTATTGCCTCAAATAAAACTGCAGAAGGCCGTCGCATGAACCGCCGCGTTGAAATTGAACTCATTACTCCTTGAAACAATTATAAATAGGGGGTCAAATCTTGATTAGTGAATAGCTATTGACATTTTGTTTTGGATTAAATATTTAGCGAATATGGCTAGAGCGTGGCGAATAGAATATGAAGGGGCCTTTTATCATCTGTTATCCCGCGGCAATGAGGGCAGGGATATTTTTATAGATGACAGCGACCGACACATGTTTTTGGATACTGTTGGCGATTGGGATAAGATCAGCGGGATTTGCTCATCTATTTAATTTGGAAGACAGAGCGATTGACCAATGCAAGGATCGGTGCACTGTTCACAGTGACATATTCATCGGTCAGCCACAATGTTAAAGCTGCGAAGTCAAAGCTGAAGCAAGACCCGAAGTTAAGAGCCAAATTTAATGTGCTGAATTCACAATTCAAGATTTGACCCCTATATCTTTCACGGATTTGACTTAGGCACGATATCCACAATTTGATACCTTGCAAAATGTTGAAGATTCGCGTATGCATTATGCAATTGAGGATATCACAAACGCGACCTTTTTGGGGCTAATCTAACTATATATCAGTAGCTTCGTGTTATTTGGTTTCTGACAAGATACCTTAATGATACTCTGATTTTCCTGCCCGATCTGGCCTGAAGCGCACATTCATTTCCCAAGCGAACTATATTTAACTTCTCATTTAGAATCCTTCGGATTTTTAACTGCTTTTAACTGATTAAGATCATGGAGTGTTCAATATGAAGATAACCAGACGAGATTTCATTAAAAGTACTCTCATATTGGGCGGCTCCCTGATTTTCTCTCCAAGCCCTGTTTATGCCTTAGTACAAAAAGAACAGCAATGGTATCCAGCTTATGGAAAGTTAGAAAATGAAGGCAAATTGGCTGAGAGAGTCGAGGAAGCCTACTCAATCTTTGAAGAATGCCGGCTCTGTCCGCGGGAATGTGGCGTGAATCGGCTGGATGGGGAACGCGGATTCTGCCAAGCTCCGCTGAAAGTTATGGTTTACGTGGCCCAACCCCATTTCGGTGAGGAGATATCGTTAGTTGGCCAACACGGATCCGGTACGATTTTTTTCTCCAATTGTAATCTTCGCTGTGTCTTCTGTCAGAACTGGCCGATTTCCCTAAGGGGGGAAGGAAAGGAGGTTGAAGATGAAGACCTGGCACAAATGATGATGTTCCTTCAGGAAATTGGCTGCCATAACATCAACTTAGTAACCCCGACCCATGTGATGCCCAATATCCTTAATGCCACCAGAATTGCATTTAAAAAGGGCCTTCGTATTCCTCTTGTGTATAATACCAGCGGCTATGAGCGGGTGGAAATAATAAAGATTTTAGACGGCATTGTGGATATTTACCTGCCGGATATCAAATACATGGATGGGGATATGGCAGCCAAATATTCATCTGATGCTGGGGATTACCCAGAAGTGGCAACGGAAGCTGTTTTGGAAATGAACCGGCAGGTCGGAGTTCATCAGGTTGACAGACGAGGAATTGCCCGTAGAGGATTGATGATTCGACACCTTGTTATGCCGAATCGAGTCGCTGGGACAAAAAAATTCGTCAAGTGGGTGGCCGAGATCCTTCCCCAACCCACCTATGTAAATATCATGGCGCAGTACCAAGTGGATTACAAAGCCTTTGATTATTCCAAAATTGCACGAGGGATCACCGTCCAGGAATTTTTAGAAGCAATGGATTGGGCTGAAAAATACGGATTGACACTTCTGGATCCCAGATCAGTAAGGGTTAGAGACTTTTACACTAAATCCAGATAAGAAGAATCACCCAAATCGCTCATTAATCGACAATCGGCAATCTACTATTATCAATTGTAGCGATGACACGTGTAGTTCGCAACCAGCGTGCTCAGCAGCTTTTGGATGAAGTTATGATCAACCCTAAAGTTAGTACCTGAATTTTGCACGAGTCGGAGGCTTTCATATGCAAGACACTTAAGGGCGAAGTCGTAGTATACTACTTCGAGCCCTTAAAAACGCAGCAGATGGAAGCCTCCGGCTCGCCCGCAGGGTGAAATTTAATGAGATAAAATGACGATCATCCTTTTTAACCTGCTTTGATTAATGATTATCTAAACTTCTCATTAATTTTCATACAAGATTCAGGTAGTAAATCGGAATAGATAGTTTGACAAGGAGATGTCCCATGAAAGACCAGATAACGCGCCGTAATTTTCTTGGCCTATGCGGACACAGCCTTGCTGTCTGTGCAAGTTCCGCTCTGTTTCCTTTGTGTACCTCATCGCGTTCTGCCCGGGCTGCAGCGATAAAGAAAGGGTTCATTGGGCGGAAGCTTTCCCCCTATTTTACACCGCTGGATAATCAGATGATCCGCTGTGAGCTTTGCCCGCACAGCTGTGAGGTTAGTGCCGGAGAAAGAGGGCTTTGCGAGGTGCGGGAAAACATCAACGGGCAATATTACTCCTTGGTTTATGCAAACCCATGTGCTATTCATATTGATCCTATTGAAAAGAAACCCTTATATCATGTGCTTCCAGCAAGCCGCGCCTTTTCCCTTGCCACGGCAGGTTGTAATTTCGACTGCAAATTTTGTCAAAACTGGGAAATTTCTCAGGCTCGACCTGATGACACTTATAATTACAGACTTCCGCCGGATCAGGTCATATCTAGCGCGCTTCAGTATAAAAGTCAGGTTATCGCTTCAACATATGTGGAGCCGGTTATCTTCATTGAGTATATGCTTGAGATCGGCCGCCTCGCAAAATCCCAGCCTCTTCTAAAAGTCATGCATTCCAATGGATTCATAAACGAGAAACCGCTTGAAGATCTTTGTGATGTTCTGGATGCCGCCTGCATTGATCTTAAGGGGTTTACGGAGGACTATTATCAAACCATGGCCGAAGGCAGTCTTGAGCCGGTGTTAAACACCTTAAAGGTTCTCAAAACCCGGCGAGTGCATACTGAAATTGTCAACCTGATAGTTCCTGGGAAAAACGATGACATGAAGCAGGTACGTGCCATGTGTCAGTGGATCTATAAAGAGCTGGGGCCAGATATTCCGCTCCATTTTATCCGGTTTTATCCTCGCTACAAGCTAAAAGGTATTCCACCGACACCGGTATCAACGCTTGAGAAGGCCAGGGGAGTTGCTATTGATAAAGGCCTCCATTTTGTCTACGTTGGCAATGTGCCCGAACATCCAGGGGGACACACTTACTGCCCACACTGCAAGAAAATGCTGATTCGTCGGATCGGCTACCGGATAAAAGCGCTGGGCTTAAATGATGGGAAGTGTCAATATTGTGGACGGGCCATCTTCGGCATTTGGAAATCTCCTGGATCTTGAGTTAACAAAATTCAGGGCCATCGGAGAAGTGTCAGCAGGCTGATACCGGACAAGGTGCTTAGAAAAACCAGCGTATTCATGATACCGTAAATCGGGAGTATGAATAAAGCGGCAATGAGAACACCTGCGGCAGCCCCTGCGAGATCTAGTGCATAGAATCCTCCACCGATTTTCTCTAAAGCAACCCCGGTACCGGCCATAACCATGACTGCCAAGGCAAAATGGACGCCGCCCAGAATACCGGTGATCAAGCTGAGACCTGAAAACAGCCAACCCATTGCCGCCGGAGACAAAAAATTCCGAATCTCTCCATGAATCAGCGGGAAAAATAGCATCAACCCGAAAGGGAGCATACAGAACAGCGCCTGGACTCGAATAAAAAGTCCCCGGGCAACATTAGTTTTCGGCTGGGAGGGGTTTCGCCAGGAAATCCATCCGGCGCCGACAGCCAATCCTGTCATGAAAAAGGCAATAATCAAAGCAAGCTGACGATAAACAAACCCTTCAATAATTTGAAAGCTTAACAACAATACCACCTGAAGCACCATTTCGATGGCGCCCGATACAAAGATACTTCCGGCAACCGCTACCCTGAATTTGCAACGACCCGTCCAGAAAATCACAACAATTATTCCCCCTGCGATGGCCAAACCGGTCCAGAGCCATCGAAGCTTTAAATCAACCAGGATATTGAGAAATTTTTGCAACACTTCATGCCACTGGCTCGTCCACATCATCAGATTATGGAAATAACAGATGGGGAAAAAATCTTTGTTGACGGCAGCCCCCGTTATATCCTCCAGAATGGATTTCAGATAATCGAGACGCAAGGGGCTTAGTGCATCCTGAAGGATATCTTCCCGGATGTATGTGAGTTGAAGGTTGCGTTCAAATATCCGATTCGCCAAGGCCGAGTAATCTGACAGGAGTACACCGGATGTATCGGTGGCAAAAAATCGTGTTTGGTCGCCAGGATAGATTAGCATTTTGGGGAAAATCTGAAGAAGGGTTTTCTTTATGGAACCCAAAAAGCGGGCCTGGGTTGGACCCAGCATACTTTCGCCACCGGAAACCGCAAAGGAAAAAATCCCACCTGACAAAAGCCGCTGTTTCACATGGGCGAAGAATTCCTTTGTGTAAAATCGGTTCATCTGAGCGGTGATCGGATCTCCCATATTCATCAAAATCACGTCGTAGCGTGCATGAGAGCGACGCATGAAGGTACGGGGGTCCTGATGAAACAGGCGAACGCGGGGATGTTGAAGAGATGCATTCGTTGCAGATGACAGATGCGGTTTGAGAAGACGAATGAAATCCGGATCCGGTTCTACGTAATCGATATACTGGATGCTTGGCTGTTTAAAAAGCTCCTCCAGAAGGCCGGCAATTCCACCTCCCAGAAGAAGGATGGTTTTAGGGTCCGGATGTTGAAGGAGGGCCAAGTGGACCCCTTGTTCGGCGCTAAGCCGATCCGGTTCCGAAAATAACCACAGGCCGTTGGTAAAAACCGATACCTGCCCCTCTTTTTTCAGCACTGCAATGTTGTGATAGGCAGTGTCATACACGGCCGAAAGGTTCGGACCCCATTGCCATCGACGGCTCATATGATCCAAACGAGACCCGGAAACCGCCCCCATTACAACCAGTAGAGACACAGCAATCCACATCAAGTGCCCAAAACGCACGTTTGAACTAGGCCGCCACGGCCGAAACAGCCACCAAGAAATGAATAGGATCATCCCGGAAGTGATCCATATTGTTGTAAAGACCGAACCATAAGGAAGAAATACAAAATAAAAAATCAGGCCACCGGCGGCCGAACCCAGCGCCTCTCCCAGGTAGATCCCCAGGGGCTGATTCTTCCCTTTTTTTCGATGAATTGCCCAGCAGATTCCAAAAAGTGCGCCAGATATCGGGCAAAAAAGACCTGTAACTGCAACGGAAATAAAAAGCATCTTCCCGATGGAAGGCAATTCTCCTGCAGGAAGCGTCCAGATGATTCTGGTTGCACGGATGAAGAGCACCGACAGGGGCAACATGGCCGAAAGACAAACAAGCATCAGCCTTAGTAGGGTGGTGTGCGCAGAAACCTTCAACGCCCATTTTCCGGACAGCCCGCTTCCCAGTCCACTCCAGAGGAACCAGCCAGCAAAAATCAATCCCGCCGACAATTCATTGCCGTAAAACAAAACCAGCAGCTCTCTTAAAATAATAATTTGAGCAACGGTCGCTACAAACCCGGTGGCTGTGATGGTGAGAACCGGCGATGGTATAGCTGATAACAAGCGCATGGTTCCAGTCTCATGAACGGGTCCTTTGACATGGAAAACAAGCTGTAAATCCCGGTTTAGCTTGATGGAGTAAGTTTAGCAGCTTTTTTTGAAAATAAAAGGGTTGATTGATCAGGACTTTAGGTGAAAGCTTTAAGTAGGTTCTATTATAATGGATAGTGCTGCTCTACGCGGTGAATATAATTTGCGTATTTCAGCATTTTAGTTTAAACATTATTTGTTATTTGTAAGATACGGCAAGATAAAGAGCCCTTTTTATTTTTTCTCTAAAAATCGCTTCACGTAATCCTTCTTTCGCAATTGTAGGTTTATGGCAACAAATGAAAAAGGAGGTTTAAAATGCCTACTTATGAATTCTACTGTGAAAAATGTAAAAAAGCTTTTAGTGTAGTAATTTCAATTTCTGACTATGACAAGAAGAAATACAATTGCCCAAAGTGTAAAGGCAAAAAAGTAAAGCAACAAATCTCCTCTTTTCAGACAGTAACCTCCAAGAAAAGTTAAATTTTATCCACATGATGCAATTATTAGAAGAACGGTATTCAAAAAGCACCTAAGATTTTCCTGCAAATCCGATTAGCGCGTTATGAACCTGCTTTGATAGATTTATATGCTTGATGCTCCAATTCAACAAAAGACTCAACTCTCTGCCCGTTTCTGAGGGACGAGACATTTTCGATAACCTCGCCGCTAAAGATGAAAAGATATGACCACTCGAATTGAAATTCAGCTTTCTGAAGAGATTCAAACGGAATTGGTTGCCAAGGTTCAAACGTGGGCAAAGGAGGTTTTGGAGAAGAATGGGCCTTTAGCTGCACCTCCCTTTATTTCCATAAACATCTGGAGACGTATGGATGAATTACAATCCTTTTATCAGCAAGAGAAGCAGGAACTAGGGGTAGTAACAGGAGAAGAGACGGAATTTCTGGCCACTCATGAAGCATGGAGAGGTCATCCGCGAATCCACATCTGCCAAGAAAGGGTTAAAGACGTACCCGATGTTGTCCTCCAGAGCGTTCTGCATCATGAGATTAGCCATGCCCTTCATCACGGAACACCGGAATTCTACACCTTTCGATACTCAATCAAACTACAGGAAGCTGGGCGCTTTTGTGGACTGGACTTAGCTCTTCTGCAGCAATGTGTTTATATGCTTTCTGTAGCTATCAAAGACTATGACGTAGTCACGTGGCTCACTGATATAGGACTTGGTTTCGGTCAACTACACCTTCTTGAATACTTGATTTCTGACACAGAAGACGAACGCCGAATTTGGGAGGTGGTTTGTGCCAATCCCGCTCAGCGCAAGTTAGCCTTGGCTCTTTTTTTGAAAACGCTTCTTCCCATTGAAGCCTTGGTCGCACTCAGAGTTGAAAGGGCGGAAATCATAAAAAATCAGTGGAAAGAGGCCTACCGTTGGATTTCTGAGACAATACAAAAAGGTCTCGTTGGATTTGCCCACAACACAATGGCCTATAAAGATAAGCCTTTTCAGCAGCGATTGGAAAATGTGACCCTTAAACTAATCTCAGAGGCTTCGCTTTGAACAACCATTCTTAGGAAATTTTGCGATTTTTTGCGAAAATGGTGCAGACAAATTTAAGGTTGTCAAAACAAATACATAATAGAATAAGAATATTGGCTGGATTTGACTAGGCACGCTTTACACACTTTTTGTGAGGCGAATATTTTGTATATTTGTCATTGTGTAATCCACAATAAGCGCTGACCATAATTGAAGCAGGAATTTTTCAATCAAAATGCCCGCATAGATCTCGTACTGCATCATCTCCTGAAAAATCTTGTGATATTCGTTTTATATCTGTAAAATTGCCAAAATGCATATATTCTCAATATATCGTGTCATGCTTGTAACAACACTTATGACATACCTGGCTATGGTTTTTATCGTTATTACACTAACCCCGGCTTTTCTTGTCATCAGATCTATGCAAACCAATAACTGCGCCCACCATGCCAGCAGTAACCAAAATGATACCGATACCGACTGCTGATGAAATAGGCTCGCCAAGAAGAGGAACCGCTGCTGAAGCTGCTATACCCGGGGTAGCAGCTGTTATCATTGTTGTTACTATGGGGCCAAGAGCAGAAATAGCACGGGTATATGCAAGTAAGGCAACAATGACAACAAAAAACCCTTGATAGATACCCTGAAGGAGCACCTCGTTTAGCGGTGCCGTTAACAGGGTGGATGGTAAAAACAATATATAGATCGGAATGTAGACAACCATTGACATAACAGCGATAACAGCCGTTGCTTTCAAGGGCGTAATTTGCCATGCTCGGGCCAAAACCGTAAATATCGCCCATGAAATGGAACCACAGATAAAGAGTAGATCCCCCCATCCCTGCCCGGGAGCACTGAAGGCCAGACTGTCTTTTGCCATTAATCCAATACCACCGAGAATCATAACAAGGCTGAATATTCGATTTGCGCCTAAAGTCTCTCTGAAAAATAACACCGCTAACAAAGTGGTGAACAACGGTAAGGTGCCGGGCAAAAGCACAGCGCCGTGAGCAGCGGGTGCTAACGAAAGCCCAGCATAGGCGCACAATGCGAAAAAAGGACCGGCAGTCAGGGAGATTGTGGCAATTTGAGCAGGCTTGAGTCCGCCAAATCCATTGCGGATGAGGAAAGGGAGCATAATTATTCCGGATACACCGAAACGAAGCCCCGCTAAGTCATAAGCGGTCAAGGTTCTTGCTGCACCGTAACGAGACAGGATAAGAAATCCGCTCCACAAAACCACAACGCTGAGAGCGCAGGCAACTCCTATAAATTTTTCGCGCTGAGCTTTTTTGGGCATCCGTTTACTTAGAAAATTTGTTGATAATGGATTTAAACAAGAAATCTGCTGAGTTTTCTCAATTTGTTTGTATTGGTTTAAAATGGATCGATAATTAAAACGCAACCTGACTGATGGGAACTTTACATAAGCAGGCACAGGTACGATCCAACTATCGAAGACCTGCTTGGTTGTCAATGCAGAAATTTGAGCAAAGAAAGGGTTCTTATAGCAAATCCGAAAGCTTAATGTTTTGAAATCTCAAAACTGCAGATATCTCCAACGTATCGGTACTTTTGAATACCCAAAAAACTTGTGATACTCATTTTATATCTCAAGTCTAAAAATCTGCTTATTTCGTTTCTTTCCACGATTGCATATTAGGTATACGCAACCCACACTTTGGCTGAATTGTGGATTGCGGCTATACAGGCAAACATTAGAAAAGCCTGAATTTGTTAGGTTAGCAAACGCAATCTGTAAAATATCCAATGTTGACATTTGTAATGCATTTCTATAAAGCCCCTCTGAGAAGGAAGTTTGGGTCCATGCTACAAACGTATTAAACAAAGGAGGTAACGGATGAGCAAGGCAGAATTAATTGAAAAAATGGCAAAGGAGGCCAAGATAACCAAAGCTGCTGCTGGGCGGGCATTAGATTCTTTCATTGATGGGGTGACAAAAGGTTTGAAGAAACGAAACAGCAAGGTAACTTTGGTTGGCTTCGGAACATTTCGCAATGTTTATCGCAAAACCCGAAAGGGACGCAATCCACAGACCGGGGAAAAGATCAAAATTAAAGGCAGAAATGCTGTAACTTTTAAAGCGGGTAAAAAGCTCAGAGAAAAAGTCTAATTCGAATTTTATCAATATGAATATTTGGGCAGTTAATTCACGATTAACTGTCCTTTTAGATTTAACCATGCAAATTCTCAATCCCTTGTTGGATTAATTTGGAGTCCCACTTTCAGATGGGCCCGAAATTAGGATTGCTAAATGAAATATCCAATAATTTTAGGAGGATTCTAAAGATTCGATGCAGGCACGACATCCACAATTTGATACCTTGCAAAATGTTGAAGATTCGCGTATGCATTATGCAATTGAGGATATCACAAACGCGACCTT
>PVMK01114106.1_pt1 | contig 42576 bp, 42 predicted proteins | sample 1853481 | NCBI WGS metagenome assembly PVMK01 (sample SAMN08533507, study PRJNA380276) | Marine sediment metagenome, whole genome shotgun sequencing project.
AAAGGGGAAATTATCACGTTATCCGCACCTGTTTTAACATCGTCCCGACGATGGCAAAATCTCGGAATCCTGAAAACGACCCTGATCAACCAACTCGTTATCATCGCCTATTATATGGGAGTCCCACCGGACACCATTGCACGGCTGTATCGACGGAAAAAGGGGATGTCAACTGAATTTTGATGGCGTCGTAAAAAGTCAATTTTATTCGAAAATAAATTTTTTTAGAAAGGAAATCCATCATGGAAAATGATATTCATATATGTAAAAGTTGCGTAAGCCCTAAGGAAGATAATTAATGCCCGGCCTAAGAGATCGACGGTGTCTCTGTGTGGATCTGCCACGATTAGAATACAGAAAAGCCCTGGATCTGCAGCGGGATCTTGTTTTCGCCAGATACAACAACGTCATTGAAAGTGACATTGTATTAATCCTTGAGCATCCGCCTGTTTTTTCCTTGGGTCGAAAAGGTGCCCTTAAGCACTTGAAGGTGCCCAAGGCCGTTCGGCATCATTTTGAATCTTTTTGAGGCAGGGTGCCGATTACTGACCCTGGGTCAATACCTTCAACCCACCAAAGCGCACCTGCCCGTTGACCGTTTTTTACCACCTGGAGAATTTTCTTGCTGGCGGAAAATCGCCCTTGATATGGGTTTTGCAGAAGTTGCAAGCGGTCCGTTTGTTCGCAGTTCTTATGAGGCCAAAAAACTCTTCCAGACCGCTTCTGGAGATGGTCCGAAATAATTAATTTCGCAATAAAGTTTTTTTGTGCTATATAACTTATGAAAAACATTCCATCTTCTTCCTGTTGTTGCCAATTTGTTTTTATCAATGATTTTATAATTTTCTTAAAACAAACAAATGCAGGAGGTCATTATGAAAAAAATAGTTTTCGTGGGTGTTTTGTGGCTAACAGGAATATGCTCTTTTCCAGCCATTGCCGCCGAGCCGGTCAAAATCGGAACCATATTCGCCAAAACAGGCATCGCGGCTGTTCAAAATGCTTCCTATATCGAAATGGTTGAGCTGGCTGTCGAGGAACTCAACAGCCAGGGCGGGGTGCTCGGACGCCCTGTGGAATTAATTGTTCTGGATAACAAAAGCACCCCCATTGGGTCAACGCTGGCCGCCAAAGAAGCGGTCAAGCTTCAGGTAACAGCCGTTATCGGATCAGGTTTGAGCTCTCACTCCCTGGCAGTGGCACCCGTCCTTCAGCAGAAAGGGATTCCCATGATAACCCCGGTCTCCACCAATCCGAAAGTCACCCATATCGGGAATTACATCTTCCGAGTCTGTTTTATCGATTCATTCCAGGGAGCAGCCATGGCCAAATTTGCATACGCAGATCTCGGTGCCCGAACAGCCGTAGTCCTCAGAAATATCGATGAAACTTACAGTACAACCCTCGCTGAATATTTCATAAATGCCTTTAAGCGAATAGGCGGCAAGGTGCTTTTAGACGGGGGCTACAGGGGAAAAGCTGTCGATTTTTCCGACCTGCTCAAGAAGACGGCAACCCTTGGACCCGACGTGGTCTATGTTCCGGGATACACCAGGGACAGCGGTTTAATCATCAAGCAGGCGGCATCAATGAATGTGAAAGCAACGTTTCTTGGTGGGGACGCCTGGGCGGAGATATACAAATACGGCGGGAAAGCGGCTGACGGAAATTACCATTCAGCAGCATGGCATCCCGACGTCCAATTCGAGAAAAGTATTCATTTACAGAACATCTATAAACAAAAACACAAAAAAAATATAGCCAATACGAGTGCACCGCTGTCGTATGACGCGGTTATGGTTTTAGCCGACGCCATTCGCCGTGCCGACTCTTTCGACCGTGCCAAAATACGCGATGCTCTGGCACAAACAAAGGATTTCCCCGGTGCCACCGGGAACCTTACCTTTGACGAATATGGTGATCCCCGAGACAAAGAGGTCATCATTTTGAAGTTAGAGAACGGCCGTCAGGTGTACTTTAAGGCCATCAAACCCTAAGGAGACGGGATCATGATCTCCGACATGAAAAACCCGGGCATACAACTCACATATCGGGTGAGAGCATCTATAAGGAAACACCGGTTTATTTTGTTTTTTCTATGTGTTTTCTTTTGGACGACATCGGCCTATGGAAATGAGACCATTGATATAGCGGCCATATATGCGTTGACGGGACCGGCGGCGGAAGGCAACGCCTTGACCCTTCAAGGTATACGTTACGCGGTCGATGAGATCAATAAAAACAGCGGCGTTCTCGGAAGAGACATTAAACTTTGGGTGTTTGATAATCAAAGCACACCCATCGGTTCCACTGTTGCGGCAAAACAGGCGGTTTCAGCCGGCGTTGTCGGCATTGTGGGATCGGATTGGAGCTCCCATTCCATTGCCGTGGCCAAAGTGGCCCAGAACAACGGAATCCCCATGATTTCGAGCTTATCCACGAACCCTGAAGTGACGAAAATCGGGGATTACATATTCAGGATCTGCTTCACCGACGATTTTCAGGGGCAGATTATTGCAAAGTTTGCACGGCAGGATTTGAAAGCAGGAACGGCCGTTGTCTTTGTCGACGTGACCAGTGATTACAGTCTTAAACTATCCGAGATATTTAAAAAAAAATTTGAAAAACTAGGCGGCAAGATTCTCCTTGAACTGGATTACAAACTCAAACAGCAGCGTTTCGACCAAGAAGTTAAACGCGCCGCAGCAACCGATGCTGACGTGATGTTTATCCCCGGTCACGACGAAAGCGGCTTCATCGTTAAACAGGCCCAGAATGCCGGGACAACCGCCATTCTTCTCGGAGGTGACGGATGGAGCACACCGTCATTTTTCAGGAAAGGCGGGGCTGAATTGAAACAGGGGTATTACAGTGCACATTGGTCGGTGAATCTGGATACCGATCGATCCCGTTCGTTTGTGAAAAAATATGTCCATTCAGAAATTTCCGTTGAAAATATCGCGCTTGGATATGATGCCATGATGCTTATGGCTGACGCCATCGCACGTTCGGGCTCCATTGATCGGGAAAAAATTAAAGAAGCCATTGCCAATACCCGCGCTTTTGAAGGCGTAACCGGAAACATCAACTTCAATGATTGGGGAGATCCGATAAAAAGCGCCGTATTTATGGAAATCAAAAACGGCACACCCCATTACCTTAAAACTCTAGAGCCCTAAAAGCACCCTAATTGAAAAATGGCACGCCAACATATCAGAAATTCTACAATTAGGTGTAATTAAAAATCTTTTAGTAGCTCCTGGTTTGTGCCGCTTCCATGGAATGTTGGAATAGTGGAACGTTGGGTTGAAGGAACAATATCATTCTAATTCCTACAGCAACCCATTATTCCATCATTCCATTGTTCCATCATTCCAATTGTGACCTGCCCGCTCGTGCCTTGCAATGGCAGGCGGGGCGAAGCGAACTGACTTGAATAGGTTTCAAAGATGAAAAACAGAAGCCTCGGTTTCAAAATCAATGTGGCAATTTTTATCACATGCCTGGTTGTCGCCATCGTTTTCGGAGCCATTCTCTATCCTTTTGAAATCAGCCGGCGTGACTCCCATAAGAAAAAGGTCGAGTTGCTCCTCGATACCATATTTCATCAGAAATACGAGGACCTGGCCAACGAGATCTTCGCCGGCCAAAAGAGAGCTTTGAAGTTAACCCTTGACGACATATTGAAAGTTGAGGGAATTGTCGCCATAAGTATTTATACGCCGAAAGGCGACCTGTTTTTGTCCACCGACCAGGCATTGTCGGAAAACTTAAATGATGCAAAGGGAAAATCCTCGCTCATCACCGATTCATTTGTCACCGAATCCAATCAAGGAAGATCTTTGGGAATTTATTCCCGGGGAATCGACGTCATCGGCCAAAAAATCGCTATTATAAAAATCTATTATGATTTTGAGGCGTTAAATAAAGAAACCCGCCTGTCCGTTATTATTTTCATGACCCTCTTGCTAACCACGCTGATTCTCATGTCCGCGCTACTTAATTTCATGCTTTCAAGATTCGTCATCCGACCGGTTACGTTGCTTCATAATGCCATTAACAAAGTTCAAAAAGGTCATTTGGGAGAAACAGTTGCTTTGCCTTTTAGCGATCAAATCGGAAAGATGGGCGCGGCTTTCAATGAAATGTCTGTTGAACTTTATGAAAGTCAGGAGGAAATAAAAAAGGCTGAAGAAAAGTACCGCAGTATTTTTGAAAAAGCGACGGTGGGGATCTACCAATCCACAGCAGATGAAAAAGGCCGTTTTTTGACCTTCAATCCCGCTTTTGTCCAAATAATGGGGTATGCTTCTTCAGAAGGGGTTATCGAAAGCATCACCGATATACGATCGCAGGTTTACGTAAATCCGGATGACGGAACAACGCTGCAACAATTATTGGAACGCACCGGATCCGTTCAGGGGTTTGAAACCCAATTTTATCGAAAAGACGGTAAGATTATCGATGTGTCCATGAACGTTCATGTGGTTCGTGATGAAAATAACACCATCCTTCATTACGAAGGTATTCTGGAGGATATCACCGAAAAGAAACAGGCAAGTCAGCTTAGAATCGCCAAAGAAGCTGCCGAAGCCGCTACTCAGGCCAAAAGCGATTTTCTGGCCAACATGAGTCACGAAATCAGAACTCCGATGAACGCGATTATCGGGATGACGTATTTAGCCTTAAAGACCGATCTCACCCCAAAACAATACGATTACTTGAAAAGGATCGAGGTTTCCGCCAAATCCCTTTTGGGCGTCATCAACGATATCCTGGATTTTTCCAAAATAGAATCCGGAAAACTTGACATAGAACGGGTGGAATTTTTTCTGGCCGAAACCCTGGATAACATCGCCAACATTATTATCGTCAAAACCCAGGAAAAAGAACATCTGGAGGTGATTCTAGATCTCGACTCCCGGGTGCCCCCTTTTCTGCTGGGGGATTCTCTCAGACTGGGACAGGTGCTTATCAACCTTTGCGACAACGCCATCAAGTTCACCGAACAGGGCGAAATCGTCCTGTCCACCGAACTGCTGGAGCAGTCGGACACCCAGGTTGCCTTGCAGTTCTCGGTACGGGATACCGGCATCGGGATGAGTAGCGAGCAGATCGACACACTCTTTCAGCCCTTCACTCAAGCGGATACGTCCACGACCCGCAAATACGGTGGAACCGGCTTGGGGCTGGTGATCAGCAAAAGACTGGTTGAGATGATGGGTGGAAAAATCTGGATCGAGAGTAAGATGGGTCAGGGAAGCAGCTTTTTTTTCACTGCCATCTTTGGGAAAAGCGAAAAAACGGACATAAAACCGATAGAACTCCCGCCCGATCTCAAGGGCCTGAGAGTTCTGGTGGTGGACGACAACGCCACCTCACGGAATGTCCTGAAGGGGATGCTCGAGTCTTTCAGCTTTGACGTCACGCCGGCTGCCAGTGGGGAAGACGGATTGAAGGAATTGGAGAACACCGCTGAAGACCATCCCTATGAGCTGGTGCTAATGGATTGGAAAATGCCGGGCATGAACGGCATCGAGACTTCGAAGCGGATCAAGAATCATCCTGGTCTGTCTAAAATCCCGACCATTATCATGATCACCGCATATGGACGGGAGGAGATCGTTCGTCAGGCTGATCAGGTCGGTTTGGAAGGTTTTCTGATCAAACCGTTCAACCCTTCAACCCTTTTCGACACCATCATGCAGACGTTTCGCCGTGACACCCTTACACTGATCAGACCCCCGGCGCCTGAGGATAAAATGATCCAGAAGCTAAAATCGATTCAGGGCGCTCAGATTCTTTTGGTCGAAGACAATGTCATCAACCAGTTGGTGGCCCAAGAAATTCTCGAAGAAGCAGGGTTGGTGGTGACCATCGCCAACGACGGTCGCGAAGCGGTTAGCCTGGTTCGGGAAAAGAAATTTGACGCCGTGCTCATGGACGTCCAGATGCCGGTCATGGACGGTTACCAATCCACCCGGGAGATCCGGAGAGACCCGCGATTCAGGGAACTTCCGATTATCGCCATGACCGCCCATGCCATGACCGGTGACAAGGAAAAGAGCCTCGAGGCCGGAATGAATTACCACGTTACGAAACCGATTAACCCTAAAGAGCTTTTTTCGACATTGTTGATCTGGATCAAACCCGGTGAACGACCCGTCTCAGACGACATCATTACCAAAAGGAAGCAGAAGATTGCAGAAAAAGATGTCCGCCCCTTTAAAGATATGCCTGGAATTGAGGTTAAGAAGGGCCTGGCCCGGGCCGGTGGCAACAGGGTTCTTTACAAAGACCTTTTGGCCAGGTTTCTTCAAGATTATGCTGATGCAACCTCTAGGATTAAGGATGCCGTGGATAACGACGATTCTCAACGGTTCAGACATCTCGTTCATACCATCAAAGGCGTTTCCGGTAGCATCGGGGCTGTCGACCTGGAGCGAACAGCCTCTGATTTGGAGACCGGGGCAGATCAGAAAGACGACGGTGTAATGGAACATCTAATCGATCGATTCAACACGGCGCTGATGATTGTTTTGGATTCCATAGGCCATGTTGTTGAAAGCGATTCTGAAAAAGAAGAAAAAACATCAAAGGGCCCTGTGGCCAAGACAGGGGTTCTTCTGCAATTGTTATTAAAGCTGAAACCCCATGTTTTGGATCGAGAGGCAAAACCGTGCAAAGAAATAATGAAAAAAATCATCGGATATACCTGGCCTCACGCCTATGTTCAGATGGTTGCCGATCTGAACCGATCCATCGCAAAGTATAAATTTAAAAACGCCCAGGAATTGATATCGCAAATCATCGAAAAATTAGAACGTTAGGAATCGGGATATGTCTGAATTTTCCAACATGCGGATAATGGTTGTGGACGATACTGAAGCCAATATCGACATTCTGGTGGAAACACTGGCGGACGATTATAAGGTCAGTGTGGCCATGGATGGTGAATCGGCCCTGGAAGATATCAAGACGCGCCGTCCGGATCTAATTCTATTGGATGTTATGATGCCGGACATGGACGGATACGAGGTCTGCCGCCGACTCAAAGCCGATCCCCAAACCCGGGACATTCCCATCATCTTCGTTACAGCCAAATCCGATGAATCGGACGAAACTAAAGGGTTGGAGATAGGGGCCGTGGATTACATCACCAAACCTTTCAGTCCCCCCATTATTCAGGCACGGGTCAAAACCCACTTGACCTTGAAGATGATGCGCCAGAAGGTTGAGGATGCCTTCGGACGACATGTTCACCCTTCGGTGGCCGAACTGATCTTGAGCGACCGGATTAAGATGGACGGCGAGATGATAAATGTGACCTTGCTTTTTTCGGATCTGCGCAACTTCACCAGTTTTGCCGAACAGAATCACCCCCAGGTGGTTTTCGCCCGGATCAATGAGTACTATTCGTCCATGACCGATATAATTCACCGGTTCGACGGGGTGGTTCTCCAGTACGTGGGTGATGAGATAGAGGCCGTCTTTGGCGCTCCCTTTCAGGATGATCATCATCCGGACAAGGCTGTTCAGGCCGCTTTGAAAATGCGCCGGGCCTTGACGGAACTGAACGCCAGGTTTCAAGGTCCTGAACAATTCCCGTTTCGCCACGGCATAGGCATTCACTCCGGCCCGGCCCTGGCCGGTGTCGTCGGGTCGACGGAGCGTCAGACATACTGTCTGGTGGGTGACACCGTCAACGTGGCTTCTCGGGTGGCTGACTTGTGTAAAAAATTCGATACCGATATTTTAATCAGCCATCAGACGTACCAGCATCTCACCCAAGACCATAACCTGATCTCCCTCCCCCCAACCCGGGTGAAAGGCCGCAGTAAAAACCTTATGGTTTATCGGGTTTAATCGTGGCACTCCGTGTCAATCCGGGGCGCACCGCAAACTGTTCAGCATGCAAATTAAGGCAAACCAATGAAAACCATTCGCGTGACGATTCTATCCCTCTGTCTCCTTTTCGCAACCGGTTCTTTTGCGTTCCACCTGACATTTTCTTCCAAAAAAGTGGCAGCGGAAAAGCAGTTAGTAGAAATCGAAAAATGCACTCAGCGTGAAAAGTTCGTACTGGTGATCCACGGTGGTGCCGGCCACAAGGAATACAAACTCAAGGAAAGAGCCGCCTTTATCAAAGATCTCTTGGCCCATTGTAAAAGAGTGCTTCATGATGGCGAAACGAGCTTGGAGGTTGTCCATTTTGCAATTAAGGAGATGGAGGACAGCGGAATCTTCAATGCCGGAAAAGGATCCATAAAAAACAAGGATGGGGTTGTAGAGATGGATGCTTCCATCATGGACGGCAAAAACATGCGAGCAGGGGCCGTTGCATCGGTCAGCATAAAAATTAAAAATCCGATCACGGCTGCAAAACTGATACTCGAAACATCGGATAACGTGATGTTTGTCGGTGAAAACGCTGAAAAATATGTCAAAAGAATCGGTTCCTTCGATGTCGACATCAATCCTAAAGACCGTTCTGGGCATTCCGATACAGCCAACCCTCACGGAACGGTCGGTTGCATAGCGTTGGACAGATGCGGCAATTTAGCGGCAGGGACTTCAACCGGCGGGTTTGGAAGAAAAATTCCCGGACGTGTGGGGGACAGCCCCATCATCGGTGCCGGAACATATGCCAATGACCGGGTCGCCGTCTCCTGTACTGGTCATGGAGAGTACTTCATTCGATGGGCGGTGGCCCATGACGTAGCCGCACTTTATTCCTACAAAAATCTTACCATCGCCGATGCCGCCAAGCAGGCATTGGATAAAATAGAGCCCCACGGAGGGACCGGCGGCATAATCGCTCTTGATTCCGCTGGGAACATTGCCACGCCGTTCAATACAAAAGGGATGATAAGGGGCAGTGTGTCAAACACTTCAGAACCCCGGGCCGCTATCTATTAGAAGAGAACAAAAGCGAAAAATCTCGTCGTCTAATCAATGACAATTACTTCCGAGTTCCACATTGTAAAGTTTCGGCTACAAACACCTGCAAAAGAAAACTCGTAAATTCTCACCATTGAAAAACAGTATCACACGTTTTTTTGTAGACATGATACGTGTGTTTATGGTCATTGCAAGTATCTCAGATTTGAAGCTTGACCTTAAAACCCAATATATTGTGGTGTACCTAAAAAAGAAGAGTGTGGAATTGAATCGATTATCCAAATTTTTTAATGAATTAACTTGATTGAGTAATGACAGCTGTGGGAGGTCAAAAAATGATTCGTGTTTACTGCTAAAAGCTGAAGATTTAAAATATCACTAAATCGCAGATGAAGTTGAAAAATGAATGCACAAACAGGTAGATTATCATCTTATCTTGCTCGAAATCCCTATTAATATTGTTTCATAATGTTTGTTTATAAAGATTTCCAAAGGTTTCTATGGGAAAAAGGGGTTGCGCTACCCACTTATAACAGGATATTTGGAAGTACAAAGGTTGACAAAAATTCTCCTTCTTTATTAAATCGTGTAACGATTTTATAAAAAATTGAACCCGTTATAGATTCAATAACATTTCAAAAATCGATAACGGAAATGGTTTGAGGTGTCAGAGCTCACCAAATCTGAATTGTAACGAGAAAAGGGAACATAAATGGAATCAAACGCAATAAAAAAGTCATCAAAGCCGGCGATGAGTTTCCTCACTAGCATTATCATTTGCATCCTAGTTTTACTGCTCGGCGTTTCGGGAATGATAATGCTGACCCGTTTAAAAAAACCTCCGGCTGAGGCAGAAAACGGCGAACGCTCTTTGCGTGTGGAAACCATGCAGATTAAAAAGGAGGATGTTCCGGTAGTTATAACCGGCTATGGTGAAGTAAAAGCATTGACTGTTGTGCCCATCGCACCCGAAGTTTCGGGAAGAATTGTTGATATACACTCCAGACTGAAAATCGGAGAGATCATTCCCAAAGGAGAGGTTCTTTTTAAAATCGATCCAAAGGATTATTTGACGGTTCTCAAAACCAACAGAAAACGTCTTAAAATCCTTAAGCGAAGTCATGAATTAGCCCAAAAAGAGTATCAGCGGATCTTGGCATTGTACAAAAAAGATAACGTCGTTGCTCTATCAGGACTTGAAGCGGCTGAGAAGACAATGCTTGCTGCAGCTGATCTCGAGAACCAGATTATACAGGTCCTGGAAACGGCCGAAAACAATCTTGAACGTTGTGAGGTCCGGGCTCCCTTTAACGCACGCATCAAGTCGGTTTCGCTGGAAAAAGGTCAGTATGTTACTCCGGGACAAAATGTCATAACCCTTTCAGATGATTCAGTTCTAGAAATCCAGATACCTTTAGACAGCCGTGATGCCCGCAAGTGGCTGCGCTTTAACAGAAATGAAAAAAACGGAAACACTTCATGGTTTCCCAATGTCGAACAAGTGCCATGCAAGATTAGTTGGACAGAGAATAACGATGGACAAACTTGGGATGGTCGCCTGCACCGGATAGTAAAGTTCGACCAGCAGACCCGCACCCTTATTGTTGCCGTACGTTTTGATGCCAAAACCGCTTTGAATAAAAGTTCCCAGTCTATGCCACTGGTGGAAGGCATGTTCTGTTCCGTAAAAATTCCGGGCAGAACATTGTATAATGTATTCCGACTGCCTCGGCAGGCAGTGAGTTTTGAGAATACTGTACATATTGCCGTGAAAGATCGCCTGAAAACCTTACCGGTAAACGTAGTACGAATGGATGGTGAGAACGTCTATGTGGCCGGTGGAATTAATACCGGGGATATGGTCGTTACCACGCGGCTTATCGATCCGCTGGAAAACACGTTACTGGAAATAACCAACAGAATCAAAAAGGATAATAAATCATGAAACGTGTATTGGCAGCATTTGCCCGAAACACGGTATTTGCCAATATCATCCTTGTCCTGATCTTTCTGTCCGGCGGGATTGCAACCATGTCCATGATTCGGGAAAACTTTCCGGAATTTTCCTTGGACATGATTACGGTTTCAGTTCCGTATCCCGGTGCTGATCCCGAAGAGGTTGAAGAGGGAATCAGCCGGAAAATTGAAGAAGCTATTGAAGGCCTAGAGGGCGTCAAACAATACACCACAACGTCGAGTGAAAATGTCGGCACCGCCGTTATCGAAGTAAAAGAAGATTATGATATGGGCGATGTCCTGGAAAAGGTCAGATCCAGGGTGGACGCCATCTCTTCTTTTCCGGTTGATGCGGAAAAGCCGGTCGTTACTGAGCTAACGCTAAAAGATCCTGTGATGCTGCTATATTTTTCCGGTGACATGTCTGAACGGAGGATAAAAGAGTGGTCAGAAAGAATAAAGGATGAAATCCAGCAGGTGCCGGAGGTTTCTCAGGTGGAAATCTTCGGTGCCAGAGGATATGAAATCAGTATTGAGGTATCCGAAAAACGGCTGCGTGAATATGGATTAAGCTTTGATAGGGTCGTGGATGCAATTCGACGAAACAATCTAAATCTTGCCGGCGGAACTATACGTACACAAGGTGAGGAGATCCGAGTACGAACCATGGGTCGTAAGTATACGGGTGAGGCACTTTCTTCCATTGTGGTTCTGGCTCGGCCGGAAGGTGAGATTATCACACTGGACCGTCTGGCCACCATTAACGATGGATTCACGGAAGATCCCTATAAATGCTCTGATAAACGGTGAACCGTCTGTTCTTCTCATCATCTATAAAACACAGGAAGAAGACGCACTGGTAATATCAGAGGCTGTTCAAAAATATCTATCACAAAAGGAACGGCAACTGCCTGCCGGCACCAATATTAAAATTCTCTATGATAATACAGACATGCTCCGGTCACGGATCGATCTTTTGGTAAGAAATGGAATGATCGGGCTGATGATTGTTTTTATTCTGTTGTGGATTTTTCTAAATGCCCGGCTTTCTTTTCTGGAGCGGCATGGGAATCCCGATTTCCATTGCAGGTGCTTTGACCATTTTATGGGCCGTGGGCGGTACGATCAACATGATATCGCTTTTCGGATTGATTATGGTTCTGGGTATTGTGGTAGATGATGCCATTGTAGTTGGGCGAAGCGATTTATTTTCACCGCAAGCAGGGCAAGCCACCATTAAAGGCGGCAGTTGACGGTGTCAGCGAAGTGGGGATGCCGGTCATCGCTGCTGTGATCACTACCATCGTAGCATTTATTCCACTTTTATATATCGGCGGAATTATGGGTAAGTTCATTGCCATCATGCCTGTGGTAGTTATTTCCTGTCTGGCGGTTTCCCTGGTGGAATGTTTGATGTTATTGCCGGCTCACCTGAGTCACCTTCCGGACCCCAATGTTAGAAACAATAATATGAACCGTTTGGCTCGCAGACTGGAAACCGTGCATCGCCTGACCAGCTCCGGGATGGAATGGTTTGTGGCCCGCATTTATACACCGCTTCTGAGCAAGGCCCTATACTATCGTTATATTTCATTTTGTATTGCCATTAGTGTGCTGCTATTGACCATTGGGCTGGTCAAAGGAGGTATACTGAAATTTGAAGTTTTTCCTGAGATTGACGGGTTTATCATGACCTCGACCGTGGAGTTTCCCAGCGGTACTCCACCGGATGTTACTTCACATGCGATCGAAAAGATCGATGCAGCACTTCTGCGATTGGCTGAGCATACCCAAACCCGTTCCGGAGATCCGCTGATTGAAGATCGCCTATCCCTGATCGGCCAGACCCTGGAGGATCTGCCCAAGTCAGGACCCCACTTCGGTTCGGTTCAGGCCATACTTTTAGACTCAGAGCGGCGTGGGATTCATTCAAAAGATTTAATGGTCAAATGGGAAAAGGAGATCGGTCCAATTCCTGGTGTAAAGTCTTTGACCTTCACAGGCCTGCAAGCCGGACCTCCGGGTTCTCCCATCGAAGTCTGGCTACAGGGTCATGATATGAACGACATCCTTGGTGCAGCGGATGATCTTATGGACAGGCTCCGCAAGTTCGAAGGGGTTTATCAGATCCGCTCTGATTTTTCACAGGGGAAAAATGAACTGAGACTTGAATTAAAACCTGAGGCGAGGACTCTGGGACTGACAGTTGAGGACCTGGCAAGACAAATCTATGCTGGTTATTATGGGGATGAAGCGGTTCGTCTACAGCGGGGAAGAGACGATATCCGGATCAAAGTACGTTATACCGCAGATGAACGCAGCCGTATTTCAGACCTTGAACGGGTTCGTATCCGGACCCCAAACGGGTATGAAGTTCCGTTAATCTCAGTCGCAGACATCTCTTTTGCACCGGGATACTCTACCATTACCCGCACCGGCGGCATGCGCCGAGTGGCTGTTAGTGCGGATGTTGATACCAACAAGGCCAATGCCAGTGAAATTTTATCCGAGCTTGATTTAAACTTTTTCCCGCAGCTCAAGCAACGATATCCAGAACTCCATGTAGCGCTTCAGGGAGAACAGAAAAAGATGCGGGAGTCGTTCGATAGTTTGTTTGTGGCTTATCCCCTGGCCATCCTCGGGATTTTTATCATAATCGCTACCATGTTTCGATCTTATGCCCAGCCTTTCGTGATTCTGTTTACGGTGCCGTTTGGAATCATCGGCGCGGTTTTAGGGCACCTGCTTTTAGGGTATAACCTGTCGATTATGAGTATATTCGGGATGGTGGCACTTACCGGTGTAGTGGTTAACGACGCCATTATTTTGATCGAGAGGGTCAACGAGAATATTGCCGAAGGGATGTCGTTTTTTGATGCGATTCTCAACGGCGGTGCGCGGCGGTTCAGGGCGATCTTTCTTACCTCGCTCAGTACAGTGGGCGGTCTGGCTCCGCTGATTATGGAAACGGACCTTCAGGCTAAGTTTCTCATTCCCATGGCCCTATCTATTGCCGCAGGCATTGCCTTTGCAACTGTTTTAACCCTGGTGCTGGTCCCAAGTCTTCTGGCGTTGCTTAGCGATTGTCGGTTGCTGGTCCATCGGCTGAAATACGGCTTTTGGCCAAAACGAGTAGACGTAGAACCAGCAAAAGATCGGCATGTGGATTTGTTGGAGGATGAATCTGCGCTGGGAACTATACCTGTGACAACTAAAAAAGGGATCACATCTTAAACAATTTGATAGATATCGCATTCATAATCATATTTTGGCCTAAACTGATCGGTTCCAGGTTCCCCGTCAAACTGCCCGACGGGACCCCGATAACGGGATTTCCGCTACGCTCCAACAGGCAGGGTTCAAGCCCACCACACAGACGGCGGGTGAAGATTCAAGGGTTACAACCGATTGATTTTTAAAAAATAATTTATTCGCTGGTTTTTCTTTCCCTTGCCCGTTTTTTCACTCTCAACAGTCCCGGACTGTTATGCAGATACATAAGGGGAGAAGAATATCCTCTCGCCATAAAATAACGTTCAAGATCATCAAAAAGAACCGGCCGGTCTGGCCACCGGTACAGTTTCTCCCGCTGTTTCAATTCCTGCCATAATTTATCGGCCCAAGGTTTTAACCCAAAAACTTCTTTCTTTGCCTGGTCACAGAGAAACATTTCGCAAACCATCGGCTTAATCCGCCACATACAGCCCTGCCCCCCCAGGTAGATGCATTTAAATCCGATGTTTGATGTTTGGAGCATTGTAGCCAAACCTTTGATCTCCGCTTCGCCGGATACCAGTACGTTGATCACAACATCTCCGAAAAATGTAATGATACCTTCACGGGAACAACAGGCACTGACCTCGCTCTGGTAACACTTTTGGGTGCATGTGTTTTCAAAATGCTCACTAAGAAATGCGTCCACCTCGTCCCGGAACAGCAGATAATCAGAAATTTGTGACAATAGCGCCAACCGCTCCTTATCGGAAATCGTCCCAAGGTGACGACATACCATATCCAGTGTTTCTGCCTGCTCTTTCTGATATGCATTCATGTTTTATTAAGGTGTTCAGCTCGGAACATATTTCGAGAATTAATCAACGGATTCCGCGCGCCAAACTGCGGGGAATGCGCCTTCTGCTACAGTTCAAATACAATTACATAATATCATTGTTTTATTCATTTGCCAATGGATGTAGACGATTTCACACGGGTTGAAATCGAAGTTTACATAACCGGTGCATCCAATTACTATGCACAGAAAAATGTGCACTATGCACATTTTTCTGTGCATTTATGTTACCCGTCTTCCCGATAACATTCCACATCCTTTCAATACAGTCGCAAATTTCCCTGTAAAATTAGGGGGTAGCGCATTTCAGAAAATCGAAACCAAAAATGCGGCATCTGGCATGAAAATTGTATTAAAGTATTACAGTTTTTTCAACATCAGGATATTCTGCTATGGACAACGGAAAAGAATTCATTGAGCGTAGGAAGCATCCCCGGTTCAAAGTTAAGCGCGGAGCCGTTGCTGCAATGATCAAAACATCGCCCGCAAAGAAGGAACAGACTGAGGATCTGCCCATGAATGAGGGTTCCATCGCTACTGCGACAAAAGATATTCAGATGGGTCAAATCACTAACATCAGCAAAGGTGGTCTTGCTTTTCGTTATTATTATGGCGAAGACGAATATAACGAATTGTTTGATTTGGATATATTGTTTGTTCAAGACAGTTTTTATTTGAAGAAGGTGCCTGTTAATACGGTTTGGGTTTCCCATGCAGTCACCAAGCCCTCATTAAGTCTTTTAAAAAGTAAGGAACAGGGTTTGCAGTTTGAGGAATTAACCCCACACCAGATATCCCAGTTGGATTTTTTTCTCCAGAACTACACCCACAAATGAAGATTTATGATTTTATTTCAGTAAAGAATCCTGAACCAAAGGGTCAGGATTTGATTTCGCCCCAGAAGCGTGTCGTCAACTTGAAGCAAACTCAAACTGCTAACCGGAGGAATTTTTAATGGCCCACAAACCAAGCTATGAAGATTTGGAACAAAGGGTTAAGGAGTTAGAAAAAGAAGTTGGCAAGCGTAAGGAAGCAGGGGAGGAATTGAGGAAATATCAATTTATGGTAGAGTCAGCCCATGATGCTATCTTTTGTAAAGATTTAGGGAGCCGTTATATTAGTGCCAATGACAAGACCTTAGAAGCTTTTGGATTGTCAAGAAAAGATGTAATTGGAAAGAATGATTATGAATTGATGCCGGACCAACAAGAAGCCAAGAAAAACGTTCATGATGACCAAATTGTTTTCAAGTCAGGGAAGCCTACAGAAGTTATTAAACATATAACCAGAGCAGATGGAAAAGAATGCTGGTTTCAAGCAATAAAAGTTCCTCAGTTTGATAACGATGGAAAGGTTATAGGGCTTGTTGGAATTGCGAGAGACGTCACAAAGCAAAAGAGTTCCGAGAAGGCGCTCAGAAAGAGTGAAGAGGAATACCATCGTCTGTACAAGCTAATGCGGCTCATGGCAGATAATATTCCGGATCTGATATGGGCAAAAGATATGGATGGGAGATATATATTTGTCAACCAAGCCATGTGCGACAAACTGATAATGTGTGATTGTCCGGATAGGGCCACTGGCATGACAAACATGATCATTGCCGAAAAGGAACGGAATGCCGGATATGAACACACCTTTGGTGAAATTTGTTCTAATTCCGACGCCATTGTCCAAGAAAGGAAAGTTGCCTGCCGTATACTCGAGGAGAGATTTGTCAGGAATGAATATCTTGTTTTGGATGTCCATAAGGCCCCGTTTCTTGATGAAAACAAAGAAATGATTGGAACAGTGGGTTGTGGACGGGATGTTACCAACGAGAAAGAGATTGAGAAGGCACTCAAAGAAAGAGAAATAGAATTGAAAAGAAAAAACCTGCGTCTTGAGGAATTGAATTCGGCTTTAAAGATTTTACTGGAAAAAAGAGATGGAGACAAGAAAGTGCTTGAAGAGAAAGTACTGATGAATATAAAAAATTTAATTATACCGTATATTGTAAAACTAAAAAAGACGCCGCTTAATGATAGACAGGAGATTTTTGTAGAAATCATTCAGTCAAACATAGATGATATTCTTTCACCATTTGCACACAAACTGTCCTACAAGTATCTGAATTTTACACCTACGGAACTTCAAGTGGCGGACCTTGTAAAACAGGGCCTTCGCACAAAAGAGATCGCTGATCTATTAAACTCTTCCCCTGAAACGGTCTCCGGCCACAGGAAAAGCATGAGAAAGAAACTCAATTTGAAAGACAAAAAATCGAATCTGAGAACCCACCTATTATCCCTGGATAATGGTTATAATTAACAACCATTATGCCCCCCATAATACACCATTTACTTGTCTGATAATTGTTGTATAATTATATAAACTTATTGCCAACTTTCGCATATGAAATCCTTCACCAAATTAATAGACATGAAAACCGTGCTTGTTGAGGATGATGCAATGTTCCGGAACGTTTTGAGATCATCATTTGTGATTTCAGGCTTCCGGATATGTGTGCAGGCTCACCGCCTCGTTGAACAAAAATATTACATCTTAGGAACAGAAAACAATTAAAGGTGGAGTGGATGAGAAAGATAAGATTTGCGAATATATATCTTTTTACTTTGGCGGCCATGTTTTTTGTTTTGGGAGCTTTATTAGAGTGGGAGACGATTGCAAGCATAAACAGAATAAATGCTAAACCCTTTGACTATCCGGAGCATCTTCATTTTATATTTTTCTTTGTAGGGTTTTTAGCCCTTTGTTCGGTGTATTTTTCAGAAAAAATAGAATCAACGATCCTTTCATCAGCCAACAGGGACCTTCAAAAAGAAATTGCTGAACGCAAGCGGATGGAAGAAGCCTTGATGGAAAGCGAAGAAGAGTACAGGGAGCTTTATGCAGAATCAAAAAGATCAGAAGAAGTGTATCGTTCTCTTCTGCATTCATCTGCTGATGCCATAGTTATCTATAACATGGAAGAAAGCGTCAGGTATATAAGCCCTGCGTTCTCCCGAATATTTGGCTGGACCTTGGAGGATCTGGAAGGAAAAGAGATCCCTTTTCTTCCGGAATCTGAGCGGGAATCCACCTGGATCATGATCAGGGATCTTGTGGAAAAAGGGACACCCTGCCACGGCTTTGAAACCACCCGTTACACCAGAGACGGACATTTAATAGATGTCAGCATAAGTGCTTCACGTTATAACGACCATGACGGCCTGCCTGCTGGTAAACTTTTTATTCTTCGAGATATTTCAGAAAAGAAAAAACTTGAAACCCAGCTAAAATTTATTGAAAGGATGGAAACCATTGGAACGCTGGCGGGCGGCATTGCCCATGATTTTAACAATTTGATGATGGGTATGCTGGGGAATATTTCTCTGCTTTTATATGAGATCGAGGCCACGCATCCACATTGTGAAAAGTTAAAAAATATTGAAAAACTTATTGAAAGTGGATCCAAACTGACCAGTCAGCTTCTTGGATTCGCAAGGAAAGGGAGATATGAGGTCAGACCGATCAATCTAAACCAAGTTGTACAAGAGGACTCTGTGACTTTTGGCAGGACAAGAAAGGATATCACGATTCACAGGAAGCTTTCCGAAGACCTCTTTTCCATAAAAGCGGACGAATCTCAGATCCAGCAGGTTCTGATGAATCTTTATATCAATGCTGCTGATGCCATGCCTGATGGTGGAGATCTTTTTTTAAAGACCGTGAATGTTACCCACAAAGAAATGAAGGATAAGCCCTATAATCCCAAACCCGGCCAATATATTTTATTGAATGTGATAGATAATGGTTCGGGCATGGATGAAAAAACCGCCGAGCGCATCTTTGAGCCGTTTTTTACAACCAAGGAGATAGGCCGGGGCACAGGGCTTGGTTTGGCATCTGCATATGGAATTATCAAAGGACATGGCGGATATATTGATGTTGATTCCAAGAAAGAGCAGGGAACCAATTTCAGCATTTATCTTCCTGCGTCAGATGAACCGATCCATCAAACTATGGAGATTTCTAAGCGGATTTTAACGGGAAACGAAACCATCCTTATAGTCGACGATGAAGAAATGGTCATTGATGTGGGTGTTGAGTTGCTAAATAAGCTTGGCTACACCGTACTCGAAGCCATGAATGGCTACGAGGCCATTGAGGTTTTTAATGGGAATAAAGATAAAATAGATCTAGTTATCCTGGATATGATTATGCCCGATAAAGGTGGCGGCGAGACGTATGACACTATAAAGAAAATTGATTCTGAAATGAAAGTGCTTCTTTCAAGTGGTTACAGTCTCAGTGGCCAGGCAAGTGAGATATTGGACCGAGGTTGTAATGGTTTTATTCAGAAACCTTTTAACATGAGAACCCTGTCACAAAAAATAAGAGAGGTTTTGAGCGATGACAACAGATAGAAGAAAGCATTCGAGATTCAATATAAGCAATCTCATATCTTATGTTTGTATCGACCATCGCGGCAACGAAACGACACAAGGGATGGGAAAGGCTATCAATGCAAGTCAAGAGGGAATTCTAATAGAAACCCACAAACCGATTGAATCGAAATATATTCTGCTAATGGTCATCGGCATCGAAGATGAATTAATCCAAGTTAAAGGCAATATCGTCTACAGCCAGCCTGATGATTCAAGAATGTTTCGAACTGGAATTCAATTCCTTGAAACCAAGGAAAAAATCCTATCATTTGTAATAAACTCGGTTAAAACTTTTAGTAAATTACCCCCCACACCGCAAGGGGGCGGGGTATACGACAATGTAATTCATTAGACGCCATTTCAAAGCATTCGGATGAGAGATTTTTTATGCTTTGGAACACCGCCGGGTTTAATATGAGAACACAATTTAACCGCACCCTCAAATTTTCCAAGGCGGTTAGTAATTATCCTAAATTTTTCAACATGTTCCTGCCAGAAGATCATCCGGAGCCGATGATACCTGCCGAGACTGTCCAAAATCCGAAAAAGGGCAATCTATAGACGTCCAGGGTAATGAACATTATTATCTGATAGAAATCTTCAATAAATAATTACACTTTTCCAGCCGATTATGGTATTGTGCTGGATAGGGAACCAACGCGTCCATTAATGGAGATAGTACCCAGGAGGCAAGTATAACAAGCCCATACCGTAAATCCTCTTGTTATACCAGACCCGGCTCCAATTATTCGGGATGTGTTGGATAAGAACGATATTGAAATACAGCGACTGAATGGTGCGTAAAACAAACCTGCTACAAGTTAATCCCATGACTTCAAAAACAAAATTGCTTTTTGTTGATGATGAAGAGGACGTCCGATTCTTTTTTCGTGAAGGCTTGATTAATGAGGCCCTCGATATCGAGACCGCCGCAGACGGCACGGAAGCATTGAGAAAACTCAAGACGTTTCGTGCAGATATTGTGGTAACGGATGCAAGGATGCCAAATATGGATGGCCTGTTGCTGTTGGAGGAAATCAAAATACAGTATCCTGATATTTTCGTCGTGATTGCAACTGGATACGGAACCATCGAGGATGCTGTGAAGGCCATGAAGGCAGGGGCCTATGACTATGTTCTCAAGCCTTTCGACTTTGAGACAATCAGGAGAGTCATTGAAAAAATAACCAGCCACAAAAGCATATTACAGGAAAAGTTGTTTTTTGGAAATGAACGAAGAAAAAAATATCGTTTCAAAAATATCATCGGGCAAGATGCCAAGATGTTTGCTATTTTCCAGAAGGTTATCGATGTCGCTGACACCAATGCGACGGTTTTAATAAACGGAGAGAGCGGGACCGGCAAAGAACTGATTGCCGAAGCAATCCACTATGGAAGTTCAAGAAAATCTGAAGCGCTCATCAAGGTGAATTGTGCGGCCTTTACCGAAACCCTCATCCACAGTGAACTCTTCGGTCATGAGAAAGGGGCTTTTACAGGGGCAACCGCGCAAAAAAAAGGGTATTTTGAGCTTGCTGACAAAGGAACCATCTTTCTGGACGAGATCGGAGACATCTCCATCCCAACACAGATTTCCCTTTTGCGGGTCCTTGAATTGGGGACTTTTCAGCGTGTTGGCGGCACCAGCACATTGAAAGTCGATGTCCGCGTCATCTGTGCCACCAATAAAGACCTTTCCTATGCCGTTCAGGAAAAGATTTTCCGGGAAGACCTGTTTTACCGGATCAATGTGGTCCCGATTCACATGCCGCCACTTCGGGAGAGAAAATCCGACATACCACTGTTGGCCAATTACTTTCTGAAGAAATACGCGATGGATACAAAAAAGAACATCTTTGGCATTTCCAGGTCGGCGATGAACATACTCTGCCGATGTGGTTGGCCGGGCAATGTCAGAGAGCTGGCAAATACGATTGAAAATGCAGTCATTTTTTGCAAAAGAAGAGAGATCCTCCCGGCTGACCTGCCTGAAGAGTCAAGGGCAACCCCTCACACCAAGGCGTTCGAGCTCAGGCTCTCCTCCAGTTCACTTCCTGCTGCAGAAGCGACCATAATACGTAAGGTGCTGGAGGAAACAAACTGGAATCTAAAACGGACCGCCGAGGAATTGAATATTGCCCGGGGGACCCTTTACAGCAAGATGAAGAAATACGGAATAGAAAAACCCCACTGAACCCCTCAGACCATGTCGATTCTTGAACACACCTTTGGTTTGCCTCTTTTCATTATAATATCAATAAATTATCAATAATAACCCCTCAAAAACCACCTGGGCGGGTGCCACATTTTGAACACAAACGACCCGAAACCCATAAGGGAATCGATTGCATTCTACGGCAGGAACCAAAGAATGAATATAACCATTTGATAACACAACTATTTATTTCGTCTCCCACCGTGGCACGCCGATTGCAATGTCCTAAAGGCAAAGAACGTGGAAATAAAGATATGCTCCGGCAAATATAACGGCACGTTGGAGAACCTGCCGCCACACCGTTAAGGGAGGTAAGAATGATCTTTTTATTGGAAAACAGACAAGCTTTAATGCAAAGGTTAGAGATGAAGGGTCTGGAAAAAAACGATATTCCAGGGTTTATTTGGTGCTTAAAAAGTTGCTTGCTGAACAATCCGGATATTAATCACTTGCAGGCAAACCAGCGATTGCAATTGTTAGGCTGGGATGATTTTAATTTGGATTACCACACGATGGAATTGGCTATCGCAAATTTTGAAGCCGAGCAATAACATGGGTTTGAGAGCCGGTATCGGTTCAAGACCTTTGAAAAATGTTCGTTTTTGAAAACAATTTAAACAAACAAAATTTAAACAAACAATATGATATGTCATATAGACCTGGAATTATAGAACGCTACGAGAAGCTCTTTGCGATCATTTCAATGGAGAAGGGGCTTATCACTCAGGACACCTTCATCAAGGTGTTGACCATTCAGATTAAAGAGCATGCCAAGAACGGCAAACACCGATTTGTCAGAGAGATTTTTTTGGATGACAATATTATGTCGGTCAAAGAAGTCGATGAGGTTTGCACTGTCGTTTTTCAGCAGACAGATCTTCGGGTTAAAATATGACACATCATGGGACCATCATCCAAATAGAAATTATCGACATCGGATTCCCGATACCTTTCAGAGAGGCCCATGTCGGGAAGATGAGCGAGCCTTTAAGCGCAGCTTGAATTGCCCTTCTCTTTACACACCCCACAGATATGGCAGGATTCCATAGGACATGGGGGGGAGGTTTTCCCCTCCAAGGCTCTTTTGTATTCCTTTTTGAGAAAAGACTTGCGGATGCCGTGATCGATAAAGTCCCAGGGAAACAGTTCATCTAAAGGACGTTCCCTGTGAACATAAAAATCAGGATTTACAGGAGAGGATTTAAGTGTTTTGGGCCAGTTACCTTGATTTTTATTCGCAAGCCGCAATATTTGTGCAGTGTTTCGGTCTCCGCGTGACAACAGCGCCTGAATGAAAGCCCAACGAGGAATATCCGCGTGCAGGCGGATGTTTGCCACTCTCTTAAGGCCGGCCCTTATCTTTTTTATCTTTTCTTTTAGCAAATGGATATCATCCAGTCCGACCCATTGAAACGGCGTAAACGGTTTAGGGACAAAACAACTGAGACTGACGGTGATATCCCCCATGTGCTTCCTGGCCCGGCTCGATTCGAGGAATCTGTGTTTTATCTTTTTACACAGGGTAACAATGGCGTCGATGTCATCCATGGTTTCGGTGGGAAGACCGATCATAAAGTAAAGTTTTAGGTTGGGGATACCGCCAGCGACCAGTCCCTCGGTGGCATCGAGGATATCTATTTCAGTAAAACCCTTATTAATGACCCTGCGCAGACGCTCTGTTCCGGCTTCCGGAGCGATTGTTGCGGTTTTGACGCTGCTTTTCCTCAGGACTGAAAGGAGTTCAGGCGTAAAAGCATCGGCTCTCAGGGAGCTGAAGGATATTCGGATATCCTTTTCGAGACTCTGGCGGCAAAGCTTGCTTAGGTCGGGAAGATCCGAAACCGCAGCGCCCACCAATCCAATTTTGTCTGTGATCAACGCCCCCTTCTGCATGCATTTCTCCAGAAGTGAAAAGGTTCTGAATCGCGGAGGTCTGTAAATAAATCCTGTGCTGCAGAATCTGCAGCCATGGGGACATCCTCTGCTGACTTCAATGAGAAATGTACTGTCAAAGATGGTGTCCGGGGTTATAATTTTACTGCAGATAGGAATCTGGGAGATATCTTCCACATATTGGCGTTCAACTTTAGCCGGAACGTCGGATATTGGTTCAAATGCACGAAGCGTCCCATCCGAATGGTAAAATGCTCTGTAAAATATCGGAACATAGGTGCCGGGGACTTCGCCGGCAAGGGTTATTAAACACGATCTTCTATTTTGAGCCAGAACATCCGGTGAAACCGTGTCAAAAAACCGTGGCAGAATGGCTTCGGCTTCACCAATCAGAAAACAATCGATAAACGGAGCCAAGGGCTCCGGATTTAATAATAAAGCAACTCCCCCTGCAATAACCAGAGGGTGGGGGGTTCCTCTGTCGTCAGAGAGCAGGGGGAGGCCTGCTTTATCGAGAATTGTGAGGAGGTTGGGATAGTCATTTTCAAATGAGACCGAAAAAGCAATGATGTCGAAATTTGAAATTGGATTTCCGGACTCCACGGTGAGTATGCGATCTGCTTTTTTCCCGGTAGTTCTCGGAAAGAAAGAGCGTTCGCATACGACGTGCTCAATCTTATTGATTAATTCGTATACGGCCTGAAAACCGAGATTGGACATTCCCACATGATACGTGTTGGGATATACAAGTGCAACTTTGATACGACCTCCCCATCGCTTGTAAATCGCACCGATTTCCGGGGAGGCAACTTTTTTTTGAAATCTTTCAGTTTTCCCTGCCATTGGCTATCAGACGTTTTTGATTTTTTTTCGCTCACCGGCATCCAACAGTTTTTATCATGCACCTGTTTTCGTAAGCTAGTCTGCCTTTTTTCGTAAAAATGTCGGCACATCAAGGTCACTGAGGTCGGCATTGTCGATGACAATTCCCTTATATCCTCTGTAGGTCCCACCGCTCGACTCGCCCACCGCGTGTTTACGGCGGATGAACGTCGGTTCATCATAATCAACGGCATCGTTCAAATCATCTGCCGTGATATCTCTGACCTTGCCTCTGAGCTCACTTGCAATCCTGGCTTCCGGACCCGAACCGATTCCGGTTGCAATTACCGTAACACGCATCTCATCACCGATGCTGTCGTCAACGGCAGTTCCCCAGATAATATCGGCATCTTTCCCGACTTCATTGTATATCCGATCGGAAGCCTCGGTCATTTCCTCCATTGTCAAATCGCTGTTGCTGGTTATGTTCATTAAAACGCCCTTGGCTCCGGAAATGGAGATATCTTCAAGAAGCGGATGGGATATGGCACGCTCGGCGGCCTCCATAGCGCGGTTATCACCTCTAGCGATACCAATTCCCATAATGGCCATTCCGGCTTTGGACATAATGGTTTTAACATCGGCAAAGTCGAGATTGATCAGTCCGGGTATCATGATAAGATCCGTGATGCCTTTGACGGAATGGAGCAGAACCTCATCGGCTTTCTTGAACATATCGATCATTCTGGCATTTTTGGAAGCAAGACCCCTCAGTCTGTCATTGGGTATCGTGATGACGGTATCCGCAACTTTTTTGAGGACATTGATCCCTTCTTCGGCCTGTTTGGCCCTTTTGCCGCCTTCAAATGAAAAAGGCTTTGTCACCACAGCAACCGTCAGCACATCAATTTCTTTACAGATTTCAGCAATCACCGGCGCAGCGCCGGTTCCGGTTCCACCGCCGAATCCTGCAGTAATGAACACCATATGGCTGCCTTCCAGCATACTTTTTATGGCTTCCGCATTTTCCAGCGCCGCTTCCCTGCCGATTTGAGGATTGGCGCCGGCCCCAAGCCCCTGGGTAAGTTGCTCACCGATCTGAAGTTTGACAGATGCCCTTGAGACTTCAAGGGCTTGGGAATCTGTGTTGGCGGTGATAAATCTTACACCCCGGAGCTCGGAATCGATCATATTGTTGACCGCGTTCCCGCCGGCTCCCCCAACACCGATAACTTTGATTTTTGCATAATTTTCGTTTTCTACTAACGTAAACGTCATTTCCCCCACCTCCTGTAACAGTATTTTGGTTTTATCCTCTATCCTTAAGGGCCCGGTGTCCGCTTGGATGAACATACATTAAAAGCTCCGTTCAGATGACATCCTTGAACCACCGTTTCATCCGGGTCATGACACGGTTGAAAATATTTGAGTCACGAATCCTGAATTTCTTTTTGGGCTGAACTCTGGCACCGTATAGTACTAGCCCGACGCCTGTCGCATACATGGGATTATTGACGACATCCGTAAGGCCGCTGATCCCCCTGGGCCTGCCCAGCCGGCTTGGAAGATCGAAAACCGTCTCTGCAATATCCGTCACCCCTTCCAGCAGGGATGACCCGCCGGTTAAAACCACACCGGAAGTAATAACTTTATCCATTCCGGCACGAAAGATTTCCCGTTTTATCAACGTGAAGATCTCTTCCACGCGAGGTTCCAGTATCTCACCGAGGATCTGCCTTGGCAGCTTCCTGGGTTTGTGTCCGCCCATACCGGGGACTTCAATGGCTTCTTCGGAACTGATGCTCCTGGCAACACAGGTGCCATATTTTTTCTTGATCTTCTCGGCTTCAGCCATGGATGCACGCAGACCGATGCTGATATCGTTGGTCAGATTGCTGCCACCGAGGGCCAGAACAAAAGTGTGCTTGATGTTTTTCCCTGAAAAAATTGCAAGATCACTCGTTCCGCCGCCGAGGTCTAAAAGTGCCGTGCCCACATCTTTCTCCTCGTTGGTGAGCACGGCTTCACCTGAAGCTAGCGGCTCCAAGACAATATCACAGACATCAAGACCTGAGCGGTTTGCACATTTCACAATATTATGGGCAGACGTTACGGCGCCGGTCACGATATGGATCTTAGCTTCCAGTCTTACGCCGGACATGCCCACAGGATTTTGGATCCCCCCCTGCTCGTCGATGATAAATTCCTGAGGGATCACGTGGATGACCTCACGATCCATGGGGATTGCGACGGCACGTGCTGCATCGATCACACGGTCCACGTCTTGCTGGACAACTTCCGCTCCTTTAATTGCGACAATTCCGCGACTGTTAAACCCTGTTATATGACCTCCTGCGATTCCGGCGTATACAGATGATATTTCACAGCCCGCCATAAGTTCCGCCTCTTCAATCGCCTTTTGTATCGATTCCACGGTGGATTCAATATTAACCACAACTCCTTTCCGAAGCCCGATGGAAGGATGTGTTCCGATACCGATGATGTTTATCTTATCTCCTGTCTTTTCACCGACCACAGCACAAATTTTAGTCGTTCCAATATCAAGGCCGACGATAATATTTTCCTGTCCCTGCATTCTAAACCTCCTTATGGCCTCCGGCCTCAGATCCTATTCTCGCAGGATTTACTACGATACGATTTAAATTGTTTAGATCAATGGATTCGAGATGTGAAAAATTTCCATTCTTTTTTAGATAAAAAAGCACATTTTTAAGCATTTCGTACTTATTCGGATAATCATCGTACCCGATTTTTATTGCTTTGATGCGGTCAAACGCGTAGATTGTGAGACCCATTTCTCGATCCACACGGATTCTTTTTATTAACCTGCAGGGAAGAACACTTTCAGGTTTTTTCCCAAGGGCTAAGATTGTCATTACAGCATTAAAAGGAACGCTCCGGGATTCACCCCGGACATTGATGTCTGAAAATTCAAGCCCGCCGATCACCGGCAGGCGGCAATGGTCCGAGGCATCCATTTCTTTGAAGATCTCTCCATGGGTATTGATGATAAATTTTCGACCAAGGTCTAAAACGGCGAGGGGCTGCTGCTCCTTTATTCTGATACTGATTCCTGTGGGAAGTTCCCTGCTGACTTCAGCCTCCTCAATCCATGAATGCGCCAGGAGCCGCTTTCTAACCCTTGAAAGATTTACTGAAAGAATGTTTACACCTTCAGTTATCTGGCTCTGCAGCAAAACCTGTTCATCTGTGAGCCGATTAGCGCCGGTTACCGTCAGACTTTCAGCCTTGAAATAATCGCACTGGGTTATAAAGTCGTAGGTAAAAATAAAAAGAAAGCTGGCCAAAAGCAAAATTGTCCCGACAGTTGCTGTTTTTATGCTGAAAATAACGCGCATTATAATTCTATTGCGCCTTCTGGCAGCACTGTTTCTGTAATAATTTTTCCGGGTGCTTTTACGTCCCAACAATCTTAACCTCTCTTTTAAGATCAATGTTGAACCTGTTTGATACGGCCTCTTCAGCCAGTTCCATCAATGCCAGAAAATCTGCGGCCGATGCGTTGTGCCGGTTTATAATAAAATTGGCATGCTTTGATGAAATTTCCGCCCCACCGATGGATTTTCCTTTTAGGCCGGCCATCTCAATAAGTTGGCCCGCTGTTTTACCGGACGAGGGATTTTTAAAAAAACATCCTGCAGTTGGCCACCCGACGGGCTGTTTTTTCCAGCGTGTTTTTAAAATTGTTCGCGCCTCTTTTTTTAGTTTTTCCGAATCCGAAAGACGCAGACGGAAACAGCCGTCTAATATAATCGTTTGTGCGTGATAACCATCTGTTAGCTCAGGGTTCCATGAAAGCGTTCTGTAAGAAAAATCGAGCTGCTCCCGCCGAATTCTTAGGGTCCGACCCGTAGGCAACAATACGGTGATGGATTCAAGAACGTTTCCCATGGATCCATGGGACGTCCCGGCATTCATCATAATCCCACCGCCAACCGTCCCTGGAATGCCCAGGGCAAAATTCATTCCTTCAAGGCCCTGCTTCAGTGCATAAGCGCAAAGGGATCGCATGGGGACACTTGCCGAGGCGGCAATGATAAGGCCATCGGCTTTCCTGCCTGTCTGAACGATGGTCTTTGGGCATTTTGTCAACACGATTACAATTCCCTTGATGCCGCTGTCCTTGACCAGAAGATTGGTGCCTTCGCCGATGATCAGATAGGAAAGTCCGCTATTCCATGACCATTCCACCAGCGCTTTAAGATCTTCAAGGTTTTCAGGAGTCACCAAAGCTTCCGCCGGCCCGCCAACACGCAATGATGTATGTCTGGACATGGGTTCGCAAAATTTGACGTTGTCTCCGAACCGGCTTTCAAGCCATTTTATGAAATCAGAATCAAGGGCCATAAACGTTATGTCCTCTGACTGCATCCCAAATATTGACGGTGTTGCAACACATCTATTTTGACAATTCATCAAGCACCATTTCCCCGACTTTCCAAACATCTCCGGCACCCAGAGTGATCACAATATCGTCCGGGGCTAAAACGTTTTTAAGATGCGTAACCGCTTTTTCAAAATTTTGCATATAAACGACATTTCTGTGGCCGTGGCGCTGGATTCCTTCAAACAGATCATACCCTTCTACCCCCTTTATCTTTCCTTCTCCGGCTGCATAGATGGGAAGAACCACCAGTAGGTCCGACTGATAGAATGAACGGGTGAAGTCATCAAAAAGTGCCTGGGTTCTGCTATAGCGGTGGGGTTGGAACACCACCACAATCCGTCTGCCAGGCCAGCATTCCCTTGCAGCATGCAGGGTGGTCTTGATCTCCGTAGGATGATGCCCGTAATCGTCAACAACTGTAACCCCTTTTTTTTCACCCTTAATTTCAAGCCGCCGTTGAACACCTTCCACAGTTTGAAGCGCCGATTTTATAACTTCAAAGGGAATATCGAGTTCAATGCCCACCGCGATACTTGCCAGGGCATTGTAAACATTATGAAGGCCCGGGAGGTTCAGCAAAATCTCTCCGAGTAACGTTCCAAGATGATACACCTTGAACCTGCTTTGTAACCCTTCAAAAGCCACATCTTTGGCCTGGAAATCGGCCTGAGTACTCATCCCATAAGTCATAAACCGTTTATGAATGTTCGGGATAAGCGACTGGATCGGCTCATCGTCCAGACAAAGAACCGCCAGACCGTAAAAAGGTATTTTGTCAATAAAGCTCATAAAGACTTCTTTGATGTGGTCCAGGTCTCGATAAAAATCGAGATGCTCTCGATCGATATTCGTCACTACCGCGATGGTAGGAGACATTTTAAGAAAAGAGCCGTCACTTTCATCGGCTTCGGCCACGATATAATCCCCCTCGCCAAGAAGGGCATTGGAATCGATACTTTTTAGTTTTCCGCCGATAACCACTGTAGGGTCGAGTCCGCCTTTACCCAGAACAGCGGCAACGATGGACGTGGTGGATGTTTTACCGTGAGCGCCGGCAACCGCCACACTGTACTTCAAGCGCATCAGTTCCGCCAACATCTCTGCCCGGGGGATTACCGGGATCGACCCCCGGCCTGCGGCAACAACTTCAGGATTTTTCGGGCCCACTGCCGATGAAGTGACAACAACATCAGCCCCCCTGATTTGTTCTTCAGAATGATCTTTAAATATAATGCCTCCGAGGCGTTCCAGACGCCGGGTAATGTCTGAAGAACTGATGTCAGATCCAGACACCTTGTAGCCTAGATTGAGAAGGAGTTCGGCAATCCCACTCATGCCGATACCGCCGATTCCAACAAAGTGAATATGATATTTTTTAAGAAACATACGTTTTGTTCAATTAGTTTTATTGGTTTTACTAAGCTAACCCGGATAAGCCGGTTGTAGCGAAGCGAAAATCCCGATTTATCGGGGAACCAAAATCATTTGCCACCAAGACACAAAAAATTTTATTTCATTATTCTTTCTTAGTGTCTTGGTGCCTTTGTGGCGAAAAGAAAAAAGTTTTGCCACAAAATTCATAATTAAGAAATCAACTCGTAACAGTCATCGACAATCGCCGCTGCCGCGTCAACTCGTCCAAAATCCCCGGCCCGGGATGCCATCCGATGAAGGTCATCCGGGTTAGCGGCATAAAAATTAATTCGCTCTGCAAGGGCTTTGCCGCTGAGATCCTTTTCAAGGATCATTTCGGCAGCCCCTGCGTCGACCAAAGAACGTGCGTTTAGCACCTGGTGGTCATCCGCCGCAAAAGGAAACGGTATGAAAATGACCCCTTTCCCAATTGCTTTGATTTCTGCCACAGTGGTCGCCCCCGCCCGGCATATGATAAGATCGGCTTTTTGATACTGTCGGCCCATATCGTTAAAAAAGGCCTCGACTCTGCAGGGAACGCCCTGTTCCCTGTAAACACTTTTTACCCGGATCTCATCGTGTGCCCCGGTCTGATGCACAAAGAAGTAAGCTTCTTTATCATCGATAAGTTCAATGGCTTCCAAAACTGCCATGTTTATACTGTGAGCCCCCTGGCTCCCGCCGAGTATCAGGATCGTGAACTGCCGCCGCTGGTCTGAATCCGTCGTATGAACATCTTTCTGCTCCCTTGCGAATTGGAGAATTTCTTTGCGCACAGGGTTTCCGGTAACCCGTATTTTTTCAGGATTCAGACCGGCTTTTGTTTCGTTAAACGAGACATATATCCGGTCCGCAAAACGCGATAGAATCCGGTTGGTAATTCCGGACAGAATATTCTGTTCATGCAGGACAATGTTAATCCCCAGAAGCCATGCGCCCGTCACAAGGGGTCCGGCGGAATAGCCGCCCACACCCACCACCAAATCGGCCTTGAAGCGTTTGAGAATCAGAATAGATTCAATGACGCCTTTGGGTATTTTTGAGATCGAAACGATTTGATTCCAAAATCCCCGTCCCTTGAAGCCTTCAGCGGTAATAGTTTTATGTTTAAACCCTGTTTCCGACAAAATCGAAATTTCAAAGGGCCGTTCGGTACCAACGAATAAGACTCTGTTTTCCGGGTTTCTGGTCAAAAATTCCTGAGCAATGGCAATCCCCGGGAAGAGATGACCCCCTGTCCCGCCACCGGCGATAACGATGCGCAGGGCTCCTGAAACATTTAGAAACGCGTCGAAGTTTCTTCTTTTCTTCCCTTTCTCATCGCCTTGAACCATAACTGCCGTTTGCTTTTTGTAACGCGTCACTCGTCTATTCAAAGTGCAGCGCGTCCACACAGAATTCAAATGATCCGCTAAAAACCGGATTGTCTTAATGCAACAACTTTTTTCAACAACCTACAATAATACGTCATCTTAACTCTCAGCTTTGGGCATTCTTTTTGAGGCCCCGATATTCATCAGCAGTCCGATGGATACCATATTGATCAAAAGGGATGTGCCGCCATAGCTCAAAAATGGCAGCGCAAGCCCCTTGGTGGGCAGAAGTCCGAGGGCAACGCCCATGTTAATACAAACCTGCAGACCCATTGCCGTTGTCAGGCCGATGGCCAGCAATGATCCGAAAACATCCTTGCTGTTTCTGGCAATAGATACCCCCCGCCATAAGATTAGTGTATAGAACCCAAGGATAATCAAGACACCTAAAAGACCGAGTTCCTCTCCGATGACTGAAAAGATGAAATCGGTGTGGGGTTCAGGAAGGTAAAACAGCTTCTGATAGCCGCCGCCGATGCCTGTACCCCAGATCCCCCCTGTACCGAAAGCCAGGAGGGAATGGACAATCTGGTAACCTTTATCTGCTGAATACTGCCAAGGATTCAGGAAACTTATGATACGATCAATTCGATAATCGGCACTCACCATTAAATAGTAGATGATTGGAATTGCCACGGCCAATGATCCCAGCAGATATGAAATTCGAACCCCCCCGATAAAAAGCATTATCCATGTAATCGCACCAAGAATAACCACCGAACCGAAGTCAGGCTGTAAAATGATCAGAACCGCAAACATACCAAGGAGCAAAATGTGGGGTAGAAAACCGACCTTGAATTCCTTGATTCTATCCTTTTTTTTATTCATTGAATATGCCAGATAGATCACCAGCGCAAAACGGGCGAATTCAGAAGGCTGAAATGTAATACTTTCCACTCGAAGCCATCGCTTAGCACCACCTGCCGAATATCCGAACCCGGAAACCAGAATTGCAACAAGGAATATAAAGGCCAGGATAAGCAACGGATATGTCAAAGAACGAAAAATCCGGTAGGGTATATGGTAGCTGATCACCAGTGCAACAATACCCAACAGTGCAAAAATAGACTGTTTTTTTAAAAAATAATAACTCGTGCCGAACTTTTTCAGGGCCAGGGCCGAACTTGCGCTGTAGACCATGACAATTCCGATGCCCACCAGGAACAGGACCGGAAACAAAAGCGCGATATCATATTGGAGCGGCGGTTTGCGAGCTTGCTGTATGTTCTGATTGTCACTGGTCATACTTTGTATCTTGGCCCGTCTTTCTTATTTGACACTGTTGTAAAAAATCTTTTGTGCCTGCCCGCCATCGGCTTCGCCTTAGGCGAGGCGGGCGGGTCTTAGTGCCTTTGTGGCAAATGATTTTGGTTCCCCGATAAATCGGGATTTTCGCTTCGCTACAACCGGTTTGTCCGGGTTAGGTTTTCAACGGTCGCACAGAAAGCTTCCCCCCGCTCCGCATAACTGTTGTACATATCAAAACTCGAACAACCGGGAGATAAAAGCACAACATCCCCGGGCACCGCAGATAGAAATGCAAAACGGACCGCTTCTTCCATTGTGGATGCCGTTTGCACGCCCTCCTTGCACGTATCTTCAAGAACCGATTTTATCTCATCCCCCGCTTCGCCCATGACGATCAGTTTTTTTACACGTTGCTGCACCAGTCCCCGCAATTGTTTAAAGGCTCCGCCTTTATCACGCCCGCCCATAATAAGGATCACCGGGTTCCTGAAGACTTCGAGTGCTCTTGCCACTGCATCGATGTTCGTACCTTTTGAATCATCATAAAAGCGGACGTCATTTATGGTTTTTATATATTCCAGTCGATGGGAAAGGCCTTGAAATTCGTTTAATCCGGATTGGATCCCTTCTAAAGTACCACCGGCAGCCAGGGCTGCCAACGATGCCGCCGCTACGTTTTCCATATTGTGCCGGCCCATAAGATTTACCTTTGAAAGGTCAAGAACAGCCTCCGGGTTTTCTTTGGTGAAAATTTTGATTGAATGGGTATTTTGTCCATTGATTCGATCGATAATTGCATATTCCCGGTTATGTGCATGAGAATTGCCCTGATGATAAAAGGGCAGTTTCCTTGCCTTAAGTGTTTTGCTGATTAAACAAATAACCGGATCAGAGCCGTTTAGCACTGCGGTATCGCCTTCTTGTTGGTTTTCAAAAATCCGGCCTTTGGATCTGGCATAAGACTCAAAATCCGGATACCGGTCGAGATGATCGTCACTGATATTAAGCAGAACACTCACTCGAGGCCTGAATGTATCGATGGTATCGAGCTGAAAACTGCTGACTTCGGCGACAACCATGTCGGCCGTTCCTCCCGTGTCCGCATAACCGATCAAAGGATTGCCGATATTTCCGCCCACAAAAATTTTAAAACCTGAGTTCTCGAGCATGCGCCCCAAAAGCCGTGTTGTTGTCGTCTTCCCATTGGTGCCGGATATGGCGATAACAGGTTCCCGGATGAATCGTGAAGCAAGCTCAAACTCTCCCAATACCGGAATTCCTTTTTCTTTGGCCCGTTCTATGGGCAAGATGGTATGGGGAACCCCTGGACTTACAACAATGAAATCGGCATGTTCGAAGGTTTCGATGTTATGCCGGCCCAGTTCCAGTTTAACGCCCATTTTTTGCACTGCAGCAAGATTGGATCCCAGGGCTTTTTCTTCGGCAATGTCGGTTACGGTAACGGATGCACCCCTGTTTTTGGCAAACTGCGCCGCCGCCATACCGGATATGCCAAGACCGACGATAAGAATGTTTTTTTTTGCAAGATCCATGAAATAAAACGGGTTACAGGTTACGGGTTACGGGTTGTGCATTATACCGACAACGCATTATCTTTATCTCAGTTTCAGCGTACTCATGGAAATCAGCGCCAGTGCAATTGCGATGATCCAGAATCGAACAATGACTTTGGGTTCAGCCCATCCTTTAAGTTCAAAATGGTGGTGAAGCGGAGCCATTCGAAAAATCCTACGGCCGTTGGTCATTTTGAAAAAGCCGACCTGAAAAATCACAGACAGCGTTTCAATAACAAAGAGCCCGCCCACCAAGACCAGCAGTATCTCCTGTTTGGTGATAACCGCCACGGTTCCGATAGCCGCACCCAGGGATAGGGAACCCACATCACCCATAAAAATTTGTGCGGGATACGAATTGAACCACAAAAAACCCAGGCCTGATCCGGCCATCGCTCCGCAGAAGACGGCAATCTCCCCACTCCCTGCAACATAATTGATCTGAAGATAATCGGCGATTTTAAAGTGCCCTGCCACATAGGCAAAAACCATATATGCAGCCGAAGCAATGATAAAAGGTCCGATGGCAAGACCATCAAGCCCATCGGTGATATTGACTGCATTTGAGGTGCCCGATTATGACAAATGCCGCAAACAATATATATCCCCATCCCGAGATCGGGTGATATATTCTTAAAAAACGGAACAGTCACCCGGGTGGGAAAATCCGAAACCATGTAGACCAGAATCCCCGCAATAATGGCCAGAATCGTCTGTAACAAAAATTTGTTTCGAACATTTAACCCCTTGCTCTGCTTCTTGATCTGCATGAGATAGTCATCCGCAAAACCGATGGCTCCGTAGCCCACCGTAACCAGAAGAACGATCCAAACAAAATAGTTGGTTAAATTGGCCCATAATAGGGTGGAAACAATGATTGAAAAAATGATCAGCGTACCGCCCATGGTCGGCGTCCCGGCCTTTTTATGGTGTGTTTTCGGACCGTCATCCCTGATATACTGCCCGATCTGCATATAGCTCAGTTTTCGAATAACCCAGGGCCCCAGCAAAAAGCAGATTAAAAAAGCCGTCAAACTGGCATAGATCGTCCGGAAAGTAATGTACCGGAATACATTAAAGACCGATATGGTTGTATGAAGCGGAAATAGTAGATGATATATCATTTGTTAATTATGCTTGAAGCGATAGTATTTTGAAAAAGTTAAAATATTACTTCACCTAATAGGTTTCATTTTAATTGCCGTCCCGGCGAAGCAGCCCTTTAACAACCTTTTCCATGGCCATTCCCCTGGATCCCCTTCACCAGAATCCCAATCTCCGGCATCGATCCGGCCGATGATGTCCTCCAGGATTTCTTCCCGGGTACCTATGAAAATGTCACTGGAATCCATATCTTCGTCCAATGCACCTGCAACAACGTTTTCGGCGTAGTCACCGGTTACATAAATCCTTTCGATACCGGACCCTGACAGCTTTGGAACCCATCTCGCGGTGCAAAGACCCGGCATGTTTCCCCAAGTTCAAGCATGTCACCTAAAATTAGGATCCCCCTGCCCTGACCCTTCAATGACTTAAAGGGTCTTCATGGCGGCTTCCATTGAACCCGGGTTGGCATTATATGTATCGTCGATGATATGGACACCTTTATCGGTCTTAAGGATGTTCATCCGCCCCGGAACCGGTTTAAAAACTTCAAGGCCCTCCTTGATTTCACCGGCGGTTAAGCCCAAAAGATGGCCCACGGCCGCTGCTGCCAGCGCATTCGAAATCATGAAAACAGCCGGAGTTTTAAGATCAACCCGGATCCGTTCTCCCGGGAGCACCAGAACAAAAGAAAGTCCCGACGTTTTTTCCGTTATTGACTCGGCCCGGATTGCGGCATCTGCCGAAACGCCGAAGAGCAAAACATTCCTGGAGGTTGTATCCGCCAGTTTCAAAAGTCTGGGATCATCTGCATTGAGAATCGCCGTACCTTCCGGCTTAATTTTCCCCAGCAGTTCACCTTTGGCTTGCATAACGGCTTCAAGGGAGCCCAACCCTTCAAGATGCGCAGGACCGATATTTGTAATAACCCCTAAATCCGGCAAACAGATTTGGGCGAGCCGTTCAATTTCTCCGGGTCTGTTCATACCCAGTTCCAAAACAGCCCACCGATGGTTTCTGTTAAGATTCAGCAGGGTCAGGGGAAGCCCGATTTCGTTGTTTAAATTCCCCTGGGTCGACAATGTGCAAAAACGACGGGAAACGACGTCTGTTGTCATGTTTCGGGTGCTGGTCTTCCCGTTCGAACCTGTTATGGCGATCACCGAAACATCGGTACGTTTTCTGTTAAATGCCGCAAGGTCGCCCAATGCTTTGCCGGTGTCATTTATCGTGACACACGTGATTCCCGGGTTTTATCAATTTTAGTTCAGACAGTTTATGGGCTCTATTTTTTTCGATCAGAAGTCCGCCAACGCCTTTTTTCATGACATCTACAATAAAATTGTGTCCGTCATAAACGTCGCCTTTAATTGCGATAAAGAGGGTCTTCAACAGATATCCTCCGCGAATCGATGGAAATTCCCGGCAAACGTGTTATTGGAATCACCGCAAAAAAGTTCTCCACCGGTGGCTTTGAGAATCTCACCAACAGTCCACGGAATCGGGTCGAGGGTTCCGGACTTCGGGTTGGCGGTTTGAGGTTCCGAACAACCCTGAAATTTGTGGGCAGAACCTTGACCGTCGATCATTGAGAGTGCTTTTCCCGCTTCTTCTCTGTCATCAAAAGAAAGGGTCTGATCCCCGATGACTTGATAGGTTTCGTTCCCTTTTCCCGCGATCAGAACCGTATCTTTGGGCAAAGAGGCCGTCATTGCCAACTGTATGGCGTTTCTTCGGTCGGGCTCAACAACACATCCTTTTTTTTGAAACCCTTCCTTCAGATCTGATGGGGTATAGATATACAATGGCAGATTTTTTGTTCCATCCAGGATCTCATCGATGATTTCCATGGGCGGTTCAGTTCTTGGATTATCCGACGTAACAATGACAAGATCGGAAAGCCTCCCGGCGATTTCGCCCATCTGCGGCCGTTTGGCTCTGTCCCGATTGCCGCCGCAACCAAATACGCAGATGAGTCGGCCCGGAGCCGATGATCGTAACGCGGACAGCACATTTTCAAGAGCATCCGGAGTGTGGGCATAATCGACATATACAAACCGGTTATTGTCATTTGGAATGGTCTCAAGACGCCCGGGTACGGCGACCACCGATTCAATGGCGTTTTTGATAATGTCTAACGAAACATCGAGGGCAATGCCGATACCTGTAGCGCAGAGAAGGTTTTCCAGATTATGTTGTCCCACAAGGCTGGATTTGAACTCAAAAAATCCTTCAGGCGTAGAGATTCTGCCCGAAATTCCGGTTAAGTTGTAGTCGAACCTCTCGGCCCATATACCGGTTTTGTCCGAAAAACCTGCGGAAAGAACAGAAATTTCATCCGATTTTGCCTCGAGCATATGGATCAGCTGTTTTCCTTTTTCATCATTGTGATTTATCACGGCCATGGCCCGGTAATTGCCCGATTTGGGCCCAAGGATTTCTGTAAAAAGCCTTTTTTTGCAAGACCAGTAGGATTCCATATCTTTGTGATAATCAAGGTGGTCCTGAGTCAGATTGGTAAAAACCGCCAAATCGAATTTACAGTTGAACACCCGGTCCAGATCCAGTGCGTGTGAAGAGACCTCCATGACAACATGGGTAATCCCTTCCTCAAGCATTTGCGCCAGTATCTTCTGAAGATCCAATGATTCGGGCGTTGTTATCGGATTTTGAAAGGTCTTTCCCGAGTAACGGTAATTTAGGGTTCCGATGACACCCACATTGATACCGGCTTGTGAAAGAATCTGCTCAATTAAAAATGCCGTCGTTGTTTTGCCGTTGGTGCCGGTAATACCGATTAAAAAGAGTTTTTCCGCCGGATTCGAATAAAACCTGCCGGATATCGTCGCTAGGGCTCTTCGGGTATTTTCGACCTCTATAATTACGGATTCTCTGTTGACAGGTTTCTGGGTAACGATTGCCGATGCGCCTCTTGACAGTGCATCATCGATAAAATCGTGTCCATCTGCAACCAGACCTTTTATGGCAATAAACAGTCCCCCCGGCTCAACATCCTGTGCCCGGTAATGGATGGAGCCTATCTCAGGGTCAGGTGAAAGCGAAACTCTTGCAATATCCGGGTCATGGTGTTCAGTGGTTTGGGTTTCCATAATCGATTCGCTGGATTTCGCCCGTATGCCGTGAAATTTTACTGGACGGACGGTTTTTAATAAATTCGAAAGCTGCACTCTTTTGTCTTGCTCCCCAGAGAGACGATTAATCCGTCTGTTTTACTTTTGGGTGATATATTCATATAGGCCAGAGTTTTCTGAGCAATATTTCTGAATCCCGGAGCCGCAATTACACCCCCGTAATGCTGTCTTTTAGGCTCATCAATGACCACCAAAATTGCAATCTTCGGGTGTTCTGAAGGCACAAAGCCGACAAAAGATGATATATATTGCCCCCTCGCATAGGTGCCGTTCTTACCGATTTTCTGTGCTGTTCCTGTTTTGCCGGAAACGGAATACCCCTCAAGTGCGGCATTGACACCTGTGCCGCCTTCGGTGGTAACGGTCTGCATGATGCGGGTTAAGGTTTTGGCGGTTTTTTCTGAAATTACCCGCCGCCCTTTACTTGGGCCGAAGCTTTTTATGAGGCGTCCATTTCGATCGGTAATAGCCTGAACAACATAGGGCTTCATGTAAATCCCTTTGTTCGCAATGGCAGACGTCGCGGCGACGAGCTGCAATGCTGAAACCGATATCCCCTGTCCGAAGGAGATGGTGCCGGCGTCGATTTTTGTCCACTTTTTGAAAGATGCCAGGCTGCCGGCGGTTTCTCCGGGACAGTCTATTCCGCTTTTTGTTCCGAAACCGAAATTGCGCAATGTTCTGAATAGAGATTCAGACCCTGTTTTTGTGCTGAATTTGATAGCGCCGATATTGCTCGAATATTTAATAATCTGTTGCAGAGAAAGCCATCCATACTCGTGGGTATCGTGAACAACGTGTCTGCCCACCTGATACGCACCATTTTCGCAATAAAAGATACTCTTCGGCGAGCTACTGCCGGACTCTATTGCCGCTGCGGCACTAAAGATTTTCATGGTTGAACCCGGTTCAAATGGATCGGTGATAACCCTGTTCCGCCAAAGCTTTTGGTCGAACTCATTTAAGGCATTGGGATTTAAAAAAGGAAAGTGTGCCAGCGCCAATACAGCACCGGTGCCGGTGGCCATTACAACGGCCATTCCGGATTTTGCCGAAAATTTTGTCACGGTTTCGGCGAGGGTTTTTTCAACAATGTATTGGATGTTGCTATCAATGGTGAGAACAAGATTTTTCCCGATAGAATCTGAACCGGTTATGTTTTCAGCTTCAAATCCACGACCGTGAGCATCCCTTAAAACCGTATATCGGGAAACATCCCCCTTGAGATCATCGTTGTAATAAAATTCGATCCCTTCCAGGCCGTGATCGTCAATATCGGTAAATCCAATGAGCTGGGAGGCGAGTGTTTTGTTGGGATAAAAACGCTTATGTTCGCGTAAAAAATCGAGGCCTTCGATGTTAAGATTCCTGACGGTTTCGGCCTCCTTGGGGGTTACTTTTCTTTTAATCCATACAAACTTTTTTTCAGAAGCAAGTCTTTTAGCAAGCACATTACGGTTGATTTTCAGCGCCTTCGCAAGTGATTTTGCTGTTGCCTTCGGATTTTTTATTTGTGGCGGGTGTGCAGCAATAGAGGTAACATCGATACTGACGGCCATTTCCCTTAGGTTTCTATCGTAAATTGTTCCGCGTTTTCCAGAAGATTTTAAAGACACTTCATACTGGCTTGCGGCCTTCTCGGACAGCCAGGAACGGCAAAAAATCTGAAGATACATCGCTTTGGCACCAATAATGGCAAAAAAGAGTGTAAAGGCAATCCCAACGATGATCACGCGAAATTTTATCTGTTTCATATTAAAATTATACGGTCTTTGGGTATCATGGTATAACAATCGTCTGTTTCTGAGTGGGCGTTACCAGGCCAAATTGGTTTTTTGCAATTTTTGCGATTCGTTCCGGTGATTTTAAGCTTGCCAGCTCAATCTTCAAGTTGGTCTGCAAGGCCACAAGTTCATGCTGTTTTTGGGTCTCTTTTGAAATTTCGTAGCCGACCCCGATATAGTTGACACGGCACCAGGTATATAGGAAAAGTTCAACAATAAATACGGTCATGAAAACGATCCAGATTCCCGTTATTTTCATATCGCCTGGTTTTTTCCGTGTTTTCCGGGCCATTATATCTTTTCCGCTGCTCTCAATTTTGTGCTTCTTGCCATGGGATTTCTTGCAATCTCGTCTTTTGTGGGACGAACAATCTTTTTTGTCAGTATGCGCATGACCGATTTTTGATCACAGACACATTTGGGGAAATCGGGTGGACACACACACGATTTTTCCAAAGCTTTTAATCGATGTTTTACAATTCGGTCTTCAAGGGAGTGGAAAGATAGAATGCAGAGACGACCTTTGGGAGAGAGGAAATCCGCAACATTTTTCATGAATAAATCGAGCATTTCAAGCTCCCTGTTTACTGCAATTCTAAGCGCCATGAAAACCCGTGTTGCCGGATGAATTTTTTGATTAAACAGAGCAGGCTTTGGAATAGCATCGCATACAATCCGGGCCAGATGTTTGCTGGACCTTATGGGTTTGTGCTTCCGCTGCTGAACTATTTTTCTTGCGATTTTTGCTGACCAGCGTTCCTCTCCATATTCCTGAAATATTTTCCTTAGGCTATTTTCCGCCATCCGGTTGATTAAATCTTCCGCTGTTGTGTCCGCCGCTGTGCTCATCCGCATATCAAGCGGTTCATCCCTTTTAAAACTGAAACCTCGACCGCTTGATTCGATCTGATGAAGTGAAACCCCAAGATCAAGAAGAATGCCGTCCACCGATGTTATCTTTAACTGTCCAAGAAAATCAGGGAGATATATAAAGTTTTCGTGAAAGAGGTGGACACTTAAGTCCAACGGTTCTAAAACTTTTCTTGCGTTTTGGATGGCATCCATATCTTGATCGATGCCGATAAAGACGCCATCCGGTATTATTTTTTTGCATATTGCCCTGGCATGTCCCGAGCCTCCAAGGGTACAATCAACATAGATTTTTCCGGGTCTGCAGTTCAGATAGCGGAGCACTTCATGAAGCATTGCAGGGGTATGTTTGAACGACATACAATTAGAGCCCTAATTTAGCGATTTCGTTTCTAACATCCTCCTTTTTCATATCTTTTTCCAAATGCATATTCTCCTGGTCCCAATTTTCCCGAGACCATATTTCAAAATGATCGAGAACGCCAACCAGTACGATTTCTCTGTCTAGCCCTGCATATTCTCTCAAATTTTGCGGTATCAAAACACGATCCTGTTTGTCGCAGGGACATTCAAAAGATCCGCCGATAAAGACTCTTCTGAATCGGCGCATACTCTCACTTTTCTCGGCAAGGGACAATATGCGGTTCTCGATTTTACGCCACCCGTCATAGGTATAAGCCACAAGCCCCCGATCCATCCTGGAAAGCATTACGCCATATGATCCGTCTGCTTTAACGATATCACGGAATCTGGCAGGAACGATGATACGTCCTTTGGTATCGATGGTATGAAATGAGCTTCCTCGAAACATATTTCTCCAGAGTTATCCACTTTAATCCACTTTTCTTGCTTTAAAGTACATTTTTCGATAAATGTCAAGGAAAATAAATGAATATACAATATTTTTTTATAATAATTTATAAATGTTAAAGGAAAATATTATATCAAATATTAAGTGGAGTAAAGTGGATATATTTTACATATTTGGGATATCGTGTGGATGTTCCGGAAAACAGGAGGGTGCTTCGGTAACGCTTTTGGATGATCTTAAAACAATCAATGTGTTTTAACTATCTATTTTTTAAATGTTTTTAATATTGACAAACTCGTAAAAAGTCTTTTGTGAGCTATATCTGATCATTTGCGGATCCAGTGTTTCAAGCGGTGATGCGTTAAAACATGACCCTAAGATCCGTTCGCTGTTGCAGTTCTATGAGGTTATTGGATCAGATAAGAATTTATAATTTTTCCAAAACAACAAAAAAGAGGTCGCAGCATTTGCCGCAACCCTTGATTTTACTGGTAGGCACGATTGGATTTGAACCAACGACTTCTACCGTGTC
>PVMK01140896.1_pt1 | contig 42564 bp, 43 predicted proteins | sample 1853481 | NCBI WGS metagenome assembly PVMK01 (sample SAMN08533507, study PRJNA380276) | Marine sediment metagenome, whole genome shotgun sequencing project.
TAGCGCGTTGCAATAAGTAAGCCAGCTACTTGGCGAGACCCCGAATCAGCTTGACCAGCTCAGCGACCAGTTCCGGCTTTGCGTCGAGCTCGGGATTCGGGGGCATCGTCGCCGCCTTGCCGACTGCAAGGCCGCCGAAGACGATGATCTTCTGGAGGTGGTCATCGGTAACCGAGGTCTGCCACTCCGGATCGGTGAAATCACGTGGCTTTGGGTCGAGGGCGGCCGAGCCGTCACCATCACCCTTGCCGGTCGCGCCGTGACAAACCGTGCATCGATTCTCAAAAATCGCCGCGGCTTCCGCAACGGGATCTCCCTCCGGCTCTGCAGCCGGAGCAGGTGCGGGTTCTGCCGCCTTGGGCTCAGCGGGAGCGGTGTCCTTCGAGGTGCACCCCGACATACCGAATATCAATCCGATGAGTAAACCAATCCATCTTGCGCGCATAGACCCTCCTCGTTGCGGCGGAGTCTAGGCTGACCGGCAGGGGGGGCAAGCGATTAGTGAGAGAAAAAGCTGCGCCAAAAACGCCCCAAATGCAGATTTTGCGCACTGCATCAAAAGCCGGTTTTTCGAATACCTGGCGGTAAATTGTGTGTCTATACTCCGCACGCGCTTCGAGGCGCTTCCTATCAGGGGAGGATGTGATGAGAGGTTTTATGAGAGTTACGGTTGTCAGTGGGCTTCTTTGTGGGCTCCTCGTTTTTGGCTGCAAGAAGCAGGAGGGCGCGCCAGCTGAAGCGGCACCCGCTGAGCAAGGGGTCGTCGTAGAAGCATCGAACGTCCCTCCGCTGCACGAGAACAACATCGTCAGCATTGCCATCGGCTCCAAGGACCACACGACGTTGGTCGCTGCCCTCAAGGCCGCAGACTATGTCACTTCTGTTGCGGCTTCCGGCCCGCTCACGGTGTTCGCTCCGACGAACGACGCATTCGCGAAGCTGCCCGAAGGCACGGTGGAGAACCTGGTCAAGCCCGAGAACGTGGACACGCTCCGGACCATCCTGAAGTACCACGTCACCACGTCGGCCATTCAAGCGGATTGGCTCAAAGACGGACAGCAACTCTCGATGGCCAACGGTGGGAAAACCACGGTGCACCTGAAGGACGGTAAGCTTGTGGCGATCAACGATGCAAACATCATTGCGAAGATCCCCGCCGAGAACGGCATGCTTTACATCATCGACACGGTCCTGCTGCCTCCGGAAAAGTAAGGCTGGAGTCGCGAGAAACTACTCGGCGTGGTCTGTGTCCCGCGCACTGCGGGTAGTCGCTCTTCTAGGTATGATAGCGCCGCTGTCCGGTTGCACGGCCAGCGGCGTTTCCGGTAGGCCTGCAGATGCGGGCGTCGACGCCGGCATGTAAGAGCCTGTTGAAGAGGGCACGTATTTCGTTCTCGTACAACCCTGGCACGCGCACATTCGAGCTCGCCTTCGACCCTTCCCCGTCGGCCACCCTGCCGACGGAAATCTACGTCCCGGCAACCCGCCACTATCCTGACGGTTGGTCGTTGACCGGCTGCGACGAGGTGGACGGCTGCAGCTCGGCCTGGAGCGCGGGTACCGAGATGCTGGAAATCTTCACGCCGAATCGAACGGCGCGGGTCGATCTGAGGATCGCCCCAAGCCCCTAGACTCCTGCTAGCATCCTCGGACCATGACGGATTTGCAGGACAAGCGAGTGCTGATCACAGGCGGCGCTCAGGGCATCGGTCTAGAGATGGCGCTCAAGTTCGCCGGCCGCGGGGCCGAGATCGTGATCGCCGACCTCAATGAAGCGAAGCTCGGGGAGGCCACGGCAAAGATCGAAGCTGCAGGCGCAGCAGCATGGGGATTCCCAGTCGATGTCACCGATCCTGCGAGCATCGCGACCCTCAGAGCGAGAATCGCGGCCGAGGCCGGTCCGATCGACGTCCTCGTCAACAACGCGGGTGTGGTGTTCGGCGGCCCTTTCATCGAGACGCCACTCGAACGCCATTTCAAAACCTACGAGGTCAATGTCTTGGGCGTCGTCGCCATGACACACGCCTTTCTCTCAGACCTGATCGACCGCCCCGAATCGCACATCGTTCACATCTCGAGCGCCTCTGGACTTGTCGGCTTGCCCTTCGGCTCGACCTACGCGTCAAGCAAGTGGGCCGTCATCGGCTTCTCCGAATCGATTCGCGCCGAGCTCAGGCTCTTGGGCCACAAGCACGTACACTCGACGGTCGTTTGTCCGAGCTACATCGGCACCGGCATGTTCGAGGGCGCCGAAGCGCCCAAGACAACGAGCATACTCGACCCTACGCAGCTGGCGGAAAAGGTCGTCCGAGGCGTCGAACGCAACCGCGTTCAGGTGTTGGAACCGTGGATCGTGAAGATCACGCCTCTGCTGCGCGAGCTACTGCCGACAGCCATCTACGACAAAGTCGCCCACCTCTTCGGCGCCGATACGTCGATGGCGCAGTGGACCGGACACGGCGGGAGTGCCAAGCCGGAAGCACAGGCCCAACCGGAGAGTCGCGAACAGGCCGACGCCGAGCGGTAACCCTCATCCTCGACGCTATCCGCGTCTTCGGATCAGCGGCGTCTGAGTTGCTGACACTGACGCTGGCACTGACACTGCCGGCCAGGGATCTGTAGGCCGGAATTCAGAACGAAATCCGGTGCTTGACAGGCGCACAAGTCACGCTATCCCTCGCAGCCATTCCAGCGTAGCTCAGTTGGTAGAGCGGGCGACTGTTAATCGCTTGGTCATAGGTTCGAGTCCTATCGCTGGAGCCATTAGGCAGGCCCCCTCAAGTTCGAGGAGGCCTTTTCTGTTTCTGAGACGTGGGCGGGGGCAGGACTCGAACCGACGGTGTACTCGACCCGCTCCGCGGGCCTACGTATTGGCGAGGTCTTCGACGAGCACGCGGAGAGTATTTGGCACCAAGCGCTTGCGCAGGGGTGTCGTCGTCGTCGCCCCCGAGTCACGGGGCTCGTTTCTCGGATGCCCCTCGTGACAGATTTCGGATGGCGTTGCCCCATATCTTGGCGTTTGGAACCGTCACGTGGTGCTCTTCCTCGGTGATGGTGAGGCACGAGGACAGCGTCATCTCCTGGACTCTCCCGTGGACGCCACCCACTTGGACCGTTTCCCCGACTTTGAAGGGCCGTTTCACCAGCAGGACATACCGGCAGCCAAGTTTGAAAGAACGTCCTTTACGGCAAAACCGACGACAAACCCCATCACTCCGAGGCCCGCAAGGAATCCGGAGACATCAAAGCCGATGTTCGCCAGGCACAAGATCAGCACGACGCTCCAGAGGAACACGTTGATCGTTTTCTGGAACAGGACCTCCAGAGTCCGATCGTACTCCACCCGATCAAAGAAGCGCGCGACATACTTGTCAGTTGTTCTGATGACGAGGTAACCCACAAAAACGATGACCGGGACGATCAGCCACGTGTGATAGTTGGCCAGCACGTAGTTCGTAGCTCTCTCAATTTGTTCTTCCACGATGGCGCTCTCACTTAGCCTCATCTCGCGTCCAGCGAAACAGGTTCAGGCGATCGATCTCGTTTCGCGCGCGGTGTCGGCACGTGCGAGGGGCGGAGAGCGGTATGCCAGCCAGCCCGACGCGAGGATTTGAAACACGGCAAGGTGAGTCAATGACCCGACGGCCAGAAGCGCCACGAACGGCTGCCCCGTTACAGCACCGAGCGCGATCGCAAGAATTCGAAGATCGCGACGCTTGAGTTTGTTGACGATACTATTTGGATACGGGCGATGAAACCGAATCTGGAATTCTTTGGTGACGTAGCTTGCCATGAGAAAGCTGGCCGTCGCAGCGAAGCCGGCTGGCCAAACCCAAACCGCGTCGTGCATTTGTGAGGCGGCAAATGTCACGGCAAGCCCGACCGCCAGGTCAGAATAGCGATCCAACACCGTATCCAGCCAGGCGCCTTGCGGGCTCTGTAGCAACTTGATCCGCGCGATCTCACCGTCGCACCCGTCGACGATAGAGGCGACCTGTATGAGGACCCCTCCGGCGAGCCAAAACCACGGGTCGGTGGTGGCCAGACCAACTGCGCCTAGCAAGCCCATGAAGAAGGACAGCAGTGTGATGTGATTGGGTGTGAGGGGCGTTCTGGACAAGGCCACCGAAAGGCGGCGGGAAAGCGGACGGTTGATGTATTGGGAAATGAAGCCGTCTTCTCCCCCCTTCGCCATGGCTGCGTCGATCCGGCGCGTCGCCTCCTGAAAAGCTTCAGGTGTGTCCACATCAAGCCAAAGCTTGCCGGTCACATCGATCGCACGAACGCCTCCTTCGGCATGTGTGTAAGCGCTGGGAACCTGAGTAGGCTCCCTCTCCGCGCGCTGCGACCAGGGCTCCTGGTCCCGATGTGTCGCCCACCAACGCGTAGGAGACCCCGTCCGCGGAGAGCGATATCTGTCGCGGAAGCACCGCCAGAGACACGGAGGACAGTGGCAGGCCACGCGCGAAGTTATCGGGACCATCGACCGGGTCGACGATGACTCGGCAACCTTGCGCGCTGCGACCAAACTCATACGCGGCCGTCTGCTCTTCCGACTCCACCACCCCGCTTTCGAAGTGCTCTGAAAGCCACTGTCGAATCCATTCGTCAGCAGCAATGTCGAAGGGCTTCTGGTCGTCGCCCTTCGCATTCACGCCGACGGCTTCCCTCGGGCCCGATCCTGGCCGCATCTGTTCGAGAACGCGCAGAGAATCCGCGTGGAGCTGCCGGAGCAGCCCCAGCATCTCCTCAGAATCCGGCGACGTGTGGTGAAGCGGAACGGCGTTCAATCCATTTTCCCGTCGATGAACTGCTCGAGTGCGGCAAAGGCATCGCTATCGCGCATCTGCTTCCGCGGGTGTTTCATCATGCAGGCAGAAGCAGCATCGAGTGGCCCGCCGATCTTTCGGTCGAGAGCCAACTTGGCGCACCGGATGGCGTCGATCACCACGCCGGCCGAGTTCGGCGAATCCTCGACGGAAAGCCGCGCTTCGAGGTTCATCGGAACGTCGCCGAAGCCCCGCCATTCCATGCGAAGAAAGCAGACCTTGTTGTCGTTCTGCCAGGGCACGTAGTCGGAGGGGCCAATGTGAATGTTCTCATCCTCTAAGCGTTGGTCGAGCTGAGACTGCACGGCTTCCGTCTTTGAGACTTTCTTGGTCGCGAGGCGGGTCTGTTCCAGCATGTTTAGAAAATCGGTATTGCCGCCCGTGTTGAGTTGATAGGTACGCTCGATCTTCGCGCCGCGGTCGCCGAGTGTGCGCGTGATGATTCGGTGCAGGAGCGTTGCACCGAACTGGCTCTTGATGTCGTCGCCTACGATCGGGAGCCCTTTCTTTTTGCACTACTCGGCGAACTCCGGGTGAGAAGCGATGAACACCGGCACGCAGTTGATCATCGCGACGCCAGCACTGAGGCATGCTTGCGCGTAGTGACGCACGGCCTGCTCTGAACCTACCGGCAGATAGCAGACGAGCACCTCGGCGCCGGACGACTTGAGCGCCCCGGAAATATCGACGGGTTCCGCTTCAGACGTACGGAAAGCACGGTCGTCGGGATAGCGTTCCATGTGACTGGCGATCCCGTCCAAGACGGGCCCCATCTCGACCGTGACGCTGGTCTCGGAAAGCTCCTGTTGGAAAACTGTTGTGCAGTTCGGGCGGGCAAAAATGGCCTTGTTGAGGGGCTGCCCCACTTTTCGGCGGTCTACATCGAATGCGGCGACGACTTCGACGTCCTCGATTCGGTAGCCACCAAGTTCAGGGTGGATGAGCCCGGTAGCTTCGATGGAATCCCGGTGCCGATAGTATTCAAGCCCCTGGACCAAGGAACTGGCGCAATTGCCAACGCCAACGATTGCAATCTTGATCTTACTCTTCATGGTCGTTTGTTCTCCGATGAGGCGATTGCCTCGGTTGATTGGCGAGATCTCTCATGCTCTGGTTGTGGATGTGTTGCAGTGATGGCCAAGAGGCGCTCTCGATCTGCCACGCCAACCCCAGTGAAATCCGCTAGCTCGCTGAACCTGGGAGCATCGATACTTCCCCGATGGAGGGCCGTGGCTGCCAGCGTCGCCAGCCGAGAACGAAGGGAGTCCATCTCATGGAGTGCAGCCGGCAGCGCAAGTTCCTTGTTGATCGGCGAATGCTTTTCACTTTGCAACATCGTTTCTAGTCGATCGAGTTCACGGTCTGTGAGAAGCCGGAGGTTTCTCAAGCGATGCGCAGCCACGCTGGGGCTCGTGCCATAGTAATGAGCGGCGCGTAGGACGTCCGACAAAGTGAGCGGGTGACGGCCCTTGCGTTGGCGACCATCCACGCGACGACTCTCGCCGGTCGTATCGCGGCCGTCACCCTCTGAAAACACGGAGAGCACCGCGCGAGCGCCGCGTCCTAATGTCTCTTTTCCGAGAGTCTCCACGTATCGGCGTAAGCCATGCTGTGGAATTAGAAGACTGCTGGCGAAAGCGTCGGCCCTCACCTCATTGAAATCAGGCGCCACACGAGAACTGCATGCGCACCACGGCCCTTCGGTATCGAACAGGAAATGGGCAAGTCCATGGGCGTATCTGAAGCGGCGGTGTTCGAGACTGAGGTTCTCGTCGACCACGACAAGAAGTCCATGATCCGGTTGAGCAACAGAAATAGAGACGATTCCTGTCGGCAGGGTTGCCTTGGCGGAACGAACGCCCAACGTCATCAACAATTCGTCGACGAAACGGACGGGCCCCTCTCCGAGCGCTAGGCGACGACGCTCGTCCTCCGCAACGCGATACCCTTGCCGCGCCGCTTCCCACTGCGTATTCGCGCCCTCGGCTCCATACGTAGGAAGCGAGTGTGCACTGGAGTCGATCTCGAGTTTCGTTTCCAGATCTGGGAGGGCTCTCGCCATCGCGCACACATTGGCGAACGAACTCGGCCCCTGATCTTCCGTGAGATCAGGATGGGTGCGAAACAGCTCGGCGACGCCATCCATATCCTGGTCGTTGGGATCCGGGGCCAGGAGTTCGCTGGGGCTACAGCCATAGAACGCAGCCAGTCGGCGTAGATCGTCGGCCTTCAAGAGCCTTCGTCCTGTCTCAATCTGAGCGACGGTGGCTCGCGAAACACCGATATGGGGCGCTACGTCAGCCTGGGTGAAACCGCGTGACTTCCGTGCTTGCTGGAGAATACGTCCGATATCCTGCGCTTTTTCGTCCATCTTTGGTCTCTCCGCGGTCTGCGCGGAGAAAGTCTCTTAACAGAACAGACTAGGTCCGTCAATAGTGTTACGAACCCTAACATCTGTCCCCGGGCGTCCTGGAGGGCCTCCTTTCCAGAAGGACCGTGGATCCACTGTGGACGAATGGGCCGGTTTCGAGGACTTCAGTCTCAGCGCACCTCTTCGACGCCGATACGTCGATGGAGCAGTGGACCGGACACAGCGGGCAACGCCAAGCCGGAAGCACAAGCCCAATCGGAGAGTCGCGATCAGGTCGACGTCGAGCGCTAGCACTCATCCTCGACGCTCCTCTGATGATGCAGAGAAGATGGCGCAAAGCAATCCGTACATATCGAGCATCAGCGTCTATGAAATGATGTCGAAGTAGGCGCGCGCCGTACCCCACGCCGAACTCCTGTCGGTAGTGAACGGCCGGCCCTTTACGGCGCCGTGTTGTTTCTGACAGAATCCCGCTTCGATGGATTACCTCAAGTCGATTTCCGCTCTCCTCCGTGAATGGCTTCCGGCCCTGGTCACGCTGCTGGTCGGCGTCGTGGTCATCTCCACGGTCTATCGGATTGTCATGAAGCGTCAGACTCCGGCGTCAGGGAGTCGCATCTCGCAGCAACTGCTGATCGCCGCGTTGGGTGGGGTGTTCACAGTCATGATCATCCTCCAGTTGCCGATCGGGGAAGCCGAGCGGGGACAGTTGCTGAGCCTGCTCGGCATTCTCGTCACCGCGGCGATCGCATTGTCTTCGACGACGCTGATCGGAAACGCCATGGCGGGGCTGATGCTCCGATCGATTCGAAACTTCCGGCCGGGGGACTTCATCGTCGTTGACGGGCACCGGGGCCGGGTGTCGGTGCTCGGACTGCTGCGCACCGAGATCCAAACCGAGCGCCGTAACCTCACCACCCTGCCCAACCTCTATCTCATCACCAACCCGGTCACGGTGGTCCGTCCGTCAGGGACGTTCATCTCTGCGACGGTGTCGCTCGGCTACGACGTGCCGCGCGAAAAGATCGAGAAATGCCTAATTGAGGCCGCCGAGAACGCTGGGCTAACCGATCCCTTCGTGTTCGTGCTCGACCTGGGTGACTTCTCGAGCACCTATCAAGCCGCCGGATTCCTCGAAGAGGTGAAGTACCTCATCAGCGCGGAGTCGCAGCTCCGAGTGTGCATGTTGGATGCGCTTCATCGAGCGGGTATCGAAATCGTCTCACCTACGTTCATGAATCAGCGCCAGCTCGCAGCCGAACGGCTGTTCATCCCGGAAGTCAGGCACGCGGCGAAATCGAAGCCCCCCGCGGCGGACGAAACCCGCCCCGAAGAACGCATGTTCGACAAGGCGGAGCAGGCCGAAATGGAGGCCAAGGCGGGACACCAGCTCGACGATGTCGTTGAAGAGCTCGGAGAGCTCAAGAAACAGGACGACCACCCCGACAAGGAAGACCGAGTCAGCGAGCTCGAGACGCGGCGCGCCCAGCTCGAAGCCGAGGTCAAAGAGCAGCAGGAACAAAAAGAGGAGTCGAAAGGCGAAGAGAGCTAGCCGAGCACGAGGCTGATGCCTACGACGAGCTGGTAGTCGTTCTTCTTGATGGGATCCGGAACGGGATCGCCGGGCGCGGGCGGTGGTGGTGGCGCCGGCTGCTCGGTGCGTAGGTAGAGGAAGGCGATGTCGAGATCGATGACGCTCGTAAGCTCGATCGCCAGGTCGGCTTTGCCCGTATGGTTGGTGTTGCCGATCGTAGTGACCACCAGGTTGGTGAGCCAGCTGACGGCGAGGTCGATGTCGCCAGTGATGTCGAAATCGGCGTAGGTGTACAGTGGAATGAACGCGTCGTTCTGCGGGTTACTCGCGTTCGTGAGCAACGTGGCGTCCTTGTAGTTCAAGTACTGATAACCGATGCCGGTTTGGAAATCCCACGTCACCTTGGGCACGTCGATGATGTGGATGCCGGCACCCGCTGCGGGCGTGGCTCGAAACTGGATATTCTGGAAGCGGTCGTTGAAGAGCTGGCCGAACAACGGAGTCACGAACCATCGGCTCGACAGGAAGACCTTGAAATCCTCCTCACCGAGATGACGGTTGACGTTCTGAACGCCTCCGGTCTGACCGAACGTCGTGTTGTAGTTGAGATCGAGCAGCGTCATGCGGTCTTCTCGACGCGTGTTGAAGTTGATGTCGTAGGTGAGCTGGTCGGTGTTGCCCCTGTTGAGCGTCAGACCGAACCGAAGCTTCATCGACCACCAATCCTTTTCGCGTTCGCCGCCCGAGACAATTGACTCGAGCTCACTGCGAGCAAATGTCCTGGTGCCATCGATGGTCTCGACGATGACTTTGTCGGGGGTGATGACCGCCCGGCCCGTGACGGAAATGCGGTCGTCGAAGACGTACGTGTTGACCACGGGCGAGTGGACATGGCTGACATCGGCGAAATCGATGTTCTGCATGTCGAGCTTGTCGCTGTCGAACTCGAGATTGTCGTCGCGCATGCGCTTCATCTCGCCCTTGAGCCATTCGCCCGAAACCATCCGCACCCAGTCGAAAGTGTCGCCGAACTCGATGATGTAGGTCGCGTCAATGCCGGCTGCTTCCTGCTCCTCGACCCTCGCCATACTCGCCTTCACGGCATCGATAGCGGCATCGGCATCCGTGGGCTCGGCAGGAACACCACCCGGCGCGGTGACCAAGCTCGCGACGACCTCCGCGCCTGTGACTTCGGTGGATGCCGCTTCTGACGGCGCGGGAGGCTCTTCGGCCGCCGCCTTCTGTGGATAGGCATGGAGCAGCGCGATGGACAGCAAAGCGGCCCATACGACGCTACGACTGAGGTTGCCCGGCTCTCTCGTCATACGTGGGCCGGTGTATAAGCTGGCAGCCGGGCGCGGTAAAGGGCAGCAGTTGAAATTCTAGGCCTTCACACAGGCGGGTGACGCTTGGGCTGCTTTGCGCTAGAAGCGGTTGCTCCCGGGAGGCAACGTGACGAGCACTAAACTAAGCAAGAACGACACCCCCGTCGTAGCGATCCTGACCGGCAGCCCGAGCGACCTTCCCGTCGTCCTCGAAGGGCGCGACGTTCTGGACGGGCTCGACATTCCTAGCGACGTGCGGGTCCTGTCCGCGCATCGCACGCCTCACGAAACCGTGGAGTACATCGCCGCGGCCGAAAAGCTAGGGGTCGAGGTTTTCATCGCCTGTGCGGGGATGGCCGCCCACCTCGCGGGCGTCGTCGCGGCGCACACGACTCGCCCCGTCATCGGCGTGCCTCTCGCGTCCGGTGCGCTCCAGGGTGTCGACGCTCTCCTCGCCACCGTCCAGATGCCCCCCGGAGTCCCGGTCGCCACGGTCGGCATCGACGGGGCGAAAAATGCAGCGTTCCTCGCCGCCCGCATCGTCGCACTGACCCACCCGGAGATCCGGCAGCGGCTCCTCGACCATCTAGAGGAGAGCAAGAAGCGCTATGACTCGCCCGATCCATCGACGCCCGGCCAAGCAGCGACTTGACGCCCTCGAGCGTCGTCTCTATCGATCGTAACCAGCCTTCCATGTCGCTTGGTCGCATCTTCATTTTCCTCGGCATCATCTCCGGTCTGACGATCGGCACCCACTACTACCTGTGGGCTCGCCTGATTCGGGACCCGATGTGGCCATCCCCTTGGCGTCAGGTTGCGACTTTCACGCTCATCGTGCTGGCGCTGTCGATCCCCGCATCCATGATCGCTTGGCGCACCCTGCCTCGGAATCTGGCGATCCCCATGTCGTGGGTTGGGTACGTCTGGATGGGCTCGATGTTCGTATTGCTCGTCCTGCTGTGGGGCGGCGAGCTCGCGCGCTGGAGCTGGGTCAAGTACGCGAGCTTCACCGCGGTCAACGGCGGGCGCCGGGAGTTCCTCGCACAGCTCCTTGCAGGCGGCACCGGCGCGTTCGGCCTCGCCTTGTCCGGCTGGGGTGTTTGGTCGGCAATTCGGCCGGTCGAAGTGAAACGGATGACCATTCGTCTCAAGAAGTTGCCCGAGTCCCTCAGAGGGCTTCGTCTGGTTCAACTCAGCGACATGCACGTGGGCCTGACGATCGGGCGCGATTTCGTCCAAGACGTCGTTCGCAAAGTCAACGCACTCGAACCCGACATCGTCGCGATCACGGGCGACCTCGTCGATGGTTCGGTCGAGGACCTCGGCCATGCGCTGGCGCCACTCGGGGAGATTCGCGCCAAGCTCGGCACGTACTTCGTCACCGGCAATCACGAGTACTACTCGGGGGCCGATTCATGGCTCTCGTTCCTGCGAAGGATCGGAGTTCAAGTCCTGCGCAACGAGCACGTGGAGCTCACCAAGAACGGAGAGGTGATCCACGTCGCTGGGGTTGACGATTGGACGGCGCACCGGTTCGGAAACGGTCACGGCGCAGACATGGAACGCGCGATGAAGGGGCGAGATTCGAGCAAGCCAGTCGTCCTCCTCGCACACCAACCGGTGCAGTTCGACGAAGCGCGCGCCCACGGCGTCGACCTTCAAATTTCGGGACATACCCATGGCGGCCAGATCTTTCCCTTCGGGATTCTCACCCGCCTCGCACAGCCCTTCGTGTCGGGTCTCCACGCGCGGGGTGACTCACAGATCTACGTCAGCTCGGGCACGGGCTACTGGGGCCCGCCGATGCGCATCGCAGCACCCGCCGAGATCACGCTGATCGAGCTCGATCGGGACTCAGTCGCCTAGGGCGCCGGGCAGCGGACGTCGACGTCCTCGGCAATCGCAGCGACCCAGGGATCGTCGCGGCTCTCGGGGCGCGCGTTGAGTCGTGCGGCATGCGCGACCGCGGCAGATCGCTCGGACGCCTCTCCCGCTCGCAACGAGAGCTCGAGCGCAGCGAGCGAGGTGCCGCGCGTCTGCCCTCCATAGACAGCGCGCCCCAGCGCCTCTCGGGCCTCGGCGATGTCGCAGGCTGCCAATGCCGCCATCGCGCGGTAGAGCTCGATGGCGGTGAAGCCCGGATAGCTATCGGCTGCCACGGAAAGGCGATCGTATGCCGCTCGGGCCCGCGCCCGCTCGTCGGGGCCGCGGTGCATACGGATGCCGGCACGGTCACCGTTGCGCGCGAGCGGCCGCAAGAGCTCGAGACCTTGGTGCCAGGCGTGTATCGAAGTCGTGTTCAACTGCGAACCCAGGCGCTCGACCTCCGAGCTCACCTGAAGATCGTCGAGGCTCGCGTCGAGCAGGTGTCCGGTGCGGTACCCAGGACCAGCAATCTCAAACGGACGCAACCCAGGCGACACGTCGCGGCGAACGAACAGGGAATGCCCGTCCTCGATGAACGCGAGCGCCCAGTCTTCACGGCTGCTCAGGTACTCGGTTGCAACGATGTGATCGGAGCGCGTGTGGTCGATCACGACGGTGTTCACGTCGTAGGCGCTCAGCTGATCGGCGAAGAGCCGTGGATCCGTAAAGCTCCGAGACACACGCCGGATCATCTCTGGACCGTAGTACGGCACGCGACCATCGATCAGGAGCTTGCCGCTTGGCACTGCGAACATCAGGAACCAGCTGTCCTGAATGCTCGCCACCATCCTCGGATGATCGATGCCTTGCTCGACGACCTCGGCCGAAGCCCAGGGATATTCGCGCTTCGGCTCCCCGAAGCCGAACCCCAACGCGGGGACCGTTTGCATCATCCAAAGTGCGCTCGACACAGCAGCCGCACCGACCAGTCCGATCACGCCGCGTCGCATCGCACTGAAGCCCGGGAACTGCGAGAGGCCCGCGGCGATGAACGGTGCGCAGAACAAGAGCTGATGCGCGACGAACCGCATCGAGCGAAACGCCATGACGCTCAACAAGACACAGAGAACCCCGTAGGCCAGTCCAAAGCGGGAAGCGCGAGTCACCGGCCGCATGGCGGCAAGCACGAAGAGTGCGGTGACAATCGGCGCAACGAGAAGCCGAAGCGGGTCCTTGGGCGACCATGCGGCCCACTCGACGACGAGCTGGCGATACTCCGGGAGAAGCACGTGTGAGAGCGCATCGGGCGCGATCGAGAAGAAGAACGGTGTGCATCCGGTCGCAGCGACCTGGAGGAGCAACAGGCCGATCATCCAGCGAAACGCGGAGGTCCGAAGCGAGAAGGCCACGAAGATCAGCGTGATGGCGAGGCCAAAGAGATGTGACCCATGAGCGTTGACCCAAATGATATGCAGCAGTGCGAGCGCGACGAGGATCCACGCCTTTCGCCGTGAGGACACTCGGTCCGCGTAGAGCGCGGCGATTCCGACGAGGAGCACTGCAGGAAAGAGCAGGCCGACGATCTGTGGCCGTGTCGTGAATCGAAACCGGGCAACGGGAAGCGCGAGCAGGAGCGCGGTGAGGGTCAGCGGCGCGGCGAGCTCGACGCCGCGAGCCAGTCGGTCGGACAACCGGACGAGCAGGTAACCGAGCGCGCCGAGTGCGAGGCACTTGAGAAGCATCAACGCGTTCGCGCCCAGGTGATCGTAGACCAACCAGGTCGCCCCATCGTAGGCCCACTCGTAGTTCTTCCAGGGCTGAGGCGTCGGCTTCCAAAACGAGAACAGGTCGACGTGGGGCACCCGTCCGAGCGCGACGATCTGCCGGCCCTGGGCGAGGTGACCGTACGCATCGGCGTTGAACAGCGGAAACAAGCCCGCAAGGAAGAACGCCAGGCCCGACGCCCACGCACTCCATGACACGGTCCCTCTCGGCACCATGGCAGTGTCGGTCGAAGCCCGACGGCCGGTCAAACAAGGCGCAACGCTACAAAAGCGAACGGAGCGCGGGTTCGAGCGTCGTGTGCTCCCAACGAAAGCCGTGCGCATGAAGCGAGGCGGGGATGACGCGCGACCCGCCGAGCAGCATCTCGTTGGCCATGTCCGAGCCAACACCGAGCCGCAGTGCAAACTTCGGGACGGAGAAGGCAGTGGGGCGCTTGAGCACACGGCCCAACGTCGCGGTGAAGTCGGCATTGGTGACCGGTGTGGGTGAGACGAAGTTCACGGGGCCCTCGAGCTCCTCGGTTTGCAACGCGAAAACCAGTGCGGACACCAAGTCCTCCAACGTGATCCAACTCATGTATTGCCGCCCGTCACCGATGCGTCCGCCAATGCCGAGTAAGAACGGCATCTTCATTTTTGCGAGCGCTCCACCACGAGGCGCAAGGACGATGCCGATGCGCGCGTGCACGACACGAATCCCCACGTCCCGCGCGCTGGCTGCTGCGGCCTCCCACTCGCCACACACGGACGCGAGAAAGCCGGCGCCCTGGGGAGCGCTCTCGTCGAGCGCCTCTTCACCGCACGCGCCGTAGTACCCGACTGCAGAGGCCGAAACCAGCGCCCGCGGCTTGGGTGACAACTCGGCTAGCGCGGCCGCGAGGAGCGCCGTTCCACGAACCCTGCTGTCGCGGATCTTCGCCTTCTTCGCCTTCGTCCAGCGCCCGGAAGCGACGTTGTCGCCTGCCAGGTGAACCGCCGCTGTGATGCCCCGGAGACCCTCAGCGTCGATCGTCCCCGCATCTGGATCCCAGCGAACCTCATCGTCCGCGCTCGGTGCGCGCCTCACCAGGCGTAGGACCTCGAAGCCGTCGCGCCGAAGCGTCGACACCAGCTCGCTGCCGACGAGCCCCGATGCACCGGTAACTGCGACTTTTCCGCGCTCCGCCATGGAAGATGAGCCTGAACCAGCCTGGAGGCGCCGCAAGCCGGGTTTTCCACGTGGCGCCGAGGCCAACAATCGCTATGGTCCAGCACTTTGCGAATTCTTTTCATTGCCCCACAAGCATTTACGTCTGGTACGTCTGGCCAAGACGCCCAGGACGTAGCGACCCTGGCCAAAGTGATGCGCCGTGCGGACCACGCCGTCGACATGGTGTCCCCGCTCTACGGTCACATCGACACCGCGAAGCTCGCGCTCGCGCGCCGCCTCACCAAGCTCGAGATCGAGCTTGGCGGCAGAGCCTGGTCGTGCGAGCTGTACACGGGTCGCACCCCCGATGGCGTAGGGCTGACCTTCATCGGCAACGAAGAGGTTCTGTTGTCCGCCGACTCCCTCACCGGCGATGGCGAGCCGCTGGATGCATCGAGGGTGGGAGTCTTCGCCTCGGCAGTGACCGAGTGGATTCGCCAGAACGCGGGCGACTACGACATCGTGCACGCTCATGGGTGGGCCGCCGCCGCTGTGGTCGCGCGCTTGCGGTCGGTGCTTCCCGACTTACCCACGGTATTGACCGTGTACGACGCCTCGCACCAGGGCCGTTTCGACGCGGGCGATGCCGAGTCGATCGGACTGGGTGACGAGGCCCGTGACGGAGATGGCATCAACGTCCTGAAGGCCGGGCTACTGACCGCCGATCGGGTCACGACCCTTTCCCCGAACTACGCGCACCGCCTGCAGCGGCCCGACAACGACGACGCGTTGGGCGCACTGTTTCGAGAGATCGAGCCGAAGCTGGCCGGCGTGCGCCACGGGATCGATCCCGCGCTTTGGAACCCCGCAACCGACGGGCACGTCCCTGCCCGATTCGATCCGTTCGATATGGAGGGGAAGGACAAATGCAAGGCAGAGCTGCAGCACGACCTGACGTTGCCGGTGCGCAGCGACGTGCCGCTGTTCGGAGCTATCGGCGGCGTCGAGGACGACGGCATGGCCTTGCTTGCGAAGATAGGCCCCGACTTTTTGCGCAACGACGTACAGCTCGTGGTGCAGCTCGAAGGCGGCGGAGAGCTGGTCGCCATCTACGAGGAGCTCTGGGACCAGTGGCCCGACCGTATTCAGATCAAGACCGGCGACGACGAGCCATTTCGACATGCGCTGATCGCGGCAAGCGACTTCATCGTGGCGCCGGGACGCGAAGCGCCGTCCGACAACATCCAAATGCTGGCTCAGCGCTACGGCGCACTGCCCATCGTTCATCGTGACGGTGGCCTGGCCGACGAGGTGGTGGATGCCGAGGCCTCGTTGAAGACCGGCTCGGGGATTCTCTACGACGAGCCTACCACGAGGTCCCTGCTCTCGGCTGTGCAACGCGGAGCTGCCGCATTCGCCAACAACAAGCGATTCCGCGAGATGCAGAGCAGGGTCATGCTCATTGACCATTCGTGGGAGCGCACGACTCGGCTCTACGAGCGCGCGTACCGCGAAGCGATCGCCGCACACACGGGCTAGCTGGAACCCTCGGTCTGGAGCGGGCGACCGGGCAGCTTCGCATCACTTGGGCGAAGGTACTGGGGCTCCAAGGACTCCAGATCCGCCGGGCCGGTGGTGCGAATCGTGTACTGGACTTCAGCCACGATGGCTTCGGGCGTCGAGGTATCGAGGCTCATCTGCACCTCGTTGACTTGCAGATCGAGCGCCGCCTCGATCACCGCGGCATGCGGCCGCACGCCCTCACCACCTGCAACGACAGGTCGACCCCCAACGGCGTCACGGATCTGGTTGAATACGACCTGTGGCGGACCGAAGAGCGCGGGCGCCAACTCCTCGACACTGCCCTCCCCGATGAGATACGCCGCCGCGAACACGTCACCGCGATACGCGTTCATCACGGGCACCCGCACCAGCCCCACGTCGGCTTCGATCGCTCGGGCGAGCACACGTAGGGAGCTGACTCCAACGATGGGCAGCTCCAGGCCAAGGGCGAGCCCTTTGGCGGTGCCGAGACCCACGCGAAGACTGGTGAATCGGCCGGGCCCGATATTGACGCCTATCAGCGACAGGTCTTCGCGAGAGGCGCCCGCTTCCGCCAACGCGGATTCGATGTAGCCGAACAGGTTCTCCCCGTGGCGGCCGGCCGAGCGCCAGCACACGGACGTGATCGAGTGCTCGTCGCGAACGACGGCAATGGTGCCGTGTTCAGTTGCGGTGTCGATGCAGAGGATCGTCATGGGGTCGCTTGACGCATGCCTACCCGCAGACTAGCGTCCGCGCCAGCAAAGTGCCCGCCCGAGCCGCTTGCTGCTAGTCCCGCACGAATGAGCAAACCACAAGACAAAGCCGCTTCGAAGAGGGCACGCGCGAAGAAGACGGGCGATGGCTGGAAGTCGAACCTGCTGACGATCGGTGGAGCGCTGTTGCTGGCGTTGTTCATCCGGGTGACCTTGTTCGAAGCCTTTGCTATCGACGGCCCCTCGATGGAGCCCACCCTCCTCGATGGAGACCGAGTCGTCGTCGCGAAGTATCCGTTCGGGCTGTTCCTCCCGTTCACGGACGAAGCAGTGTGGAACTGGGGCGGCCCCGACCCAGGCGACGTGATCATCCTCCATAGCCCCGCCGACAACGAAGACATCGTGAAACGCGTCATCGGTGTGGGCGGAGACGAGATTCTCATCCGGGATGGCAAGATCTCGCGCAACGGAGAGGTGTTGCATACCGTCGACTCGGGCCAGTGCTCGAGCGAAGAGCAAAAAAACCTCGACCCAACGTGCAGGGTTTACGAAGAGACCCTCGACGGCATTCCGCACCGCATGAGCCACTCCAAGCACGATTTCCCGCTCGACCGCCTACCCGTCGAGGTCCCCGAGGTTTTTTTTTAAGGATACGGCGACCACCGAGACAGCTCTAACGACAGCCGCAATCCGTTGATCGGCGCAGTCTCAAACTCGCGCATCAAGGGCAAGACGCTGTTCATCTATATGTCCTGGAAAAATACCCGCGCCTCCCTCTGGGAACGAATCCGCTGGTCCCGGGTAGGCACCAGCGTCGACTAAGAAGGGGACAGTCCCCTTTAAGGTTGGGTCTTTAAGGCGCTAAGGTTCGGGTGTGAGAGATTTGAAGGGCGCGATTTTGGCGCGGATGGGCGACGAGATCGGAAGCATCGAGAAAGATGCTCCGGAGGCGGTCGCGCTGTTGTATCCGAGTCCTTATCGCGTCGGGATGTCGTCGCTTGGGTATCAGACCATCTATCGAGCGATCAATGCGACGGAGGGCCGGGCTGCCCATCGCGCGTTTCTGCCGGACGACATCGCAGCGTGGCAGCAGTCGCGCTTGCCACTCGTCACCTATGAAAAGCTACGGCCGATCTCCGACTACCCTGTGATCGCGGTGTCGGTGGCGTACGAGACCGAGCTCGCCGGGCTGATTCAAGCTCTGGAGCTCGCGGGGATCCCCCCGTTGGCGGAGGACCGGACCGAGCAACACCCATTCATTCTGGCGGGCGGCCCGCTGACATTCAGCAACCCGCTCCCGCTCGCCCCGTTCGTCGACGCGATGATCATGGGCGAAGCGGACCAATCGGTGCACACCGCCCTCGGCGTGATCTTCGGGTCGGATTCCAAAGACAGCGCCATGAGCACCCTGGCGAGCCAACCCCACGTGTTCGTGCCGACCGCACACGGCGACATCCTTCCGCCCATCGACAAGGCGGACACGACCACCCTCCCCGCGTTCTCGCAGATCATCACGCCACACACCGAGCTCCGCAACATGTTCCTGATCGAGCCCGAACGCGGCTGTCACCGCGGCTGCACGTACTGTGTGATGCGCCGCTCCACGAACGACGGAATGCGTATCGTCAAGAAGGAACGCATTCTGTCGTTGATCCCGGACGACGCGAAAAAGGTAGGCCTGGTTGGCGCCGCCACGACCGATCACCCGCAGATCATAGAGGTGGTCAACGCCCTCGTCGACTCGGGGCGAGAGGTCGGCCTGTCGTCACTTCGAGCGGATCGCTTGAACGACGATCTCGTCGCCGCGCTCCGCAGAGGGGGTCACCGAATCCTGACGACGGCGAGCGACGGAGCGAGCCAACGCATGCGCGATGTCATCCAACGGAAGACGACCGAAGAGCAGCTTCGGCAGGCGGCCAAGCTTGCGCGGCGCCACGGCATGAAGCGCCTGAAACTCTACATCATGGTCGGCCTTCCGAGTGAGACAGATGACGACATCGATGAGCTCATCGAATTCGGTAAGGAGCTGTCATCGCTCATCCCGCTTTCTCTCGGCGTCGCACCTTCGTCGCAAAGCGGAACACGCCGCTCGACGGCATCCCCTTCGCCGGCATGCCCCTGGTGGAGTCTCGGCTTCGACGGCTTCGTCGTGGGGTTCAGGGCCGAGTCGACATTCGCGCGACTAGCGCCCGGTGGGCCTGGGTGGAGTACGTGCTGGCGCAGGGGGGCCGCGCTGAAGGGTTGGCGGTGCTCGATGCGGTCCACGCCGGTGGCCGCTTCTCCGACTGGAAGCGTGCGTTCAACGCGCTCCCAGAAAGCCGTCCCCGCCGCCTGCTCGTTCGCCCGGGCGACCGCCTTGGGCGCGCCAGTTAACGCACGGTGGCTAGCCGACCAGGCTCGAGGCTGCCGAGGCCGCCCAGTCGAGGCAGCGACTCGGGGTAATCCCCTGTCAAGGACGACAGAACAGTGATAACCCCCGTTCCGGATGACCGAAGACCCATCACAACCGCCAGCACGAAATATCGGGCTCTGGGTCGGCCTCGGATGCCTCGGCGTCCTGGTTCTCTCGTGCTGTCTCATCACCTTTTGGGTGCAGTCCTACGGCTTGCGCTTCGTGATGGGCCAGGGGGACGGGACCAAGACCTGGTTCTCGCGCATGATTCTCGTCGGCGCCCTCGAGGGGACACGAAAGACCTGCAACGACGGGGTGATCAGTGAAGACACCCTCCCCTGGTTCCACCCAGCCTTGCCCTCCGAGACCCGCAACCTCGCTTGCTCGCTCGACGAGGCCACGCTTCAGGCCCTCAGCTCGCCGGACAACGCCTCGGCGATTCCCCTCATTCGAACCGACCGCGCCGAGCTTGGCAGGCGTTTTGGCATGGACCCCGCCTTTTGCTTCGAGCATTCCGCCGGTGACATGAAGGTCGTCGGATGCTTCAACGCCGAAGGTGGGCCCAGCGCGAGTCCGTATCAGATCATTGATCTGACGCTGGGTCCCCAGTGACCTCGACCGGTGTGCGCCGATAGGCGACGGTCAACCCCGCGCTGCCCGGGTAGTCCCTGGGCCGAAGCTGCAACAGCACGCACGGCTCGGACCCCTCATCGGTCACACAATTGGCCAACCCAGTGAATGTGCGCTGCTGACGCAAGCCATACCACTTCAGACCGACGGGCAATTCGCGTTCACGCGGATAGCGCATGGTCGACGTAGACCCGTCCTTTTCGAGAAAGACAATCTCCCCTTGAAGCACGTTTGGGTTCTCCGAAAAGGCATAGTCGAGCATCCGCCAGAACAATGCCTCGCCGTGCTCGAGCTGCTCGTCGGTGACCTCCACCCTCTCGGCACGCATCCGTTCGAGGAGTGGCCTCAGATTGTGGGGGAGCGACTCCTCATCACCCTTCATGGCCGCAACGAGGAGGCGCTGCCGCCGGACATCGGCGCGCAGCTCGAGGAGGCTCAAGGCCCGCAATCGCAGGTCGCCGAAATTCTCGATGTAGGGCTGCGCGGCCCGGACCGCCTCGGCTTTGCCGGTACAACCAGCCAGTACCAAAAGCGCTAGCACCCGGGCGCACAGAGCGGCCCGTCTAAGACCATGGCTCATGGCCGTTACAGTAGTCGACGAGCCAGGCAACCCCAACTAAAGTCGGGCCGATGGCGCTCATCGAATTTCGAGGGGTCAAGAAGGCCTTCGGGGCGAAGGTAGTGTATCGAGACCTGAACCTCGAAGTCGACGAGCGTGAGGTGCTGACGATCATCGGTGGCTCCGGCCAGGGCAAGAGCGTCCTGCTCAAGATGTTGATCGGGCTGCTCGACATCGACGGCGGCAGCATTTACTTCGACGGTCAGGAAATCTCGGGGATGACCGAGGCGCAGTATGCCCCCGTCCGCAGACGGGTCGCGATGCTGTTCCAGGCCGGCGCGCTTTTCGACTCGCTCAACACCAAGGAGAACGTCGCATACGGCCTCCGCGAGCAGCTCGACATGAGTGAAAAGCAGATCTCCGAGCGTGTCCGCGAGTCACTCACCTACGTGGGGCTCCCAGGTACCGAAGAAACCTCGCCCGCGGACTTGTCGGCCGGCATGAAGAAGCGGGTATCGCTGGCGAGGGCGCTTGCGATCCGGCCGGAGGTCCTGCTCTACGACGAGCCGACGACCGGGCTCGATCCGATCAACGTCACCCGCATCGCCGATCTGATCCAGTATCTGAACGAAACCCTCGACGTGACCTCGATCATAGTGACGCACGACATGGACACCGCCCTGGCCATCAGCGACCGCATCGCCATGATCCACGAGGGTTTCATGATCTTCTCCGGAACGCCGGACGAGCTCCGGGCCTCGGACAACCCGCAAGTCCGCGACTTCATCGAAGGCAACGCTCCGGTCGACGAGGACACCGAAACTCTGCTAAGGAGTGCTGGGTAGGGGGCTGGGCAACAGATGAAGACGACCGCCGGTACTCGCCTTCGTGTTGGCATTTTTGTAGTGGTCGCCCTGGTGATCGGCACGAGCATCGCCTTTGCGATCGGCGCTCAGGAGAACATCTTCGCGTCGAAGACGACCTACTTCGCGATCTTCGAAGATGTCGGCGGTCTGCAGAAAGGCAACACCGTTCGCGTGGCCGGCGTGAACGTCGGCTCGGTCAGCGAGGTCGTCATCGGTGAGTCCGGTCGAATCGAGGTCTACTTCCGCGTCATCGACGATGCGACCCATTTGATTCGGGGTGAGCCGGGCGCTGACGTCGACGGCGTGGATCCAAAACCAAGCTTTGCCGCGATCGGGAGCAAAGGCCTCCTCGGAGATCGCATCATCGAGGTCGGCGTCGGCTCCGATGAATACCCGGAATGGGATCCAGACGAGCCCATTCCAGCCTCGGTCGGCGGCGGCATCATGGCTTTGGCCGAGCGCACCTTGATCGAGGCCGAAGGGACGGCGCACAACCTACGGCTCGCAACCGACCCCTTCGCCGACCAAGAGTTTTCGGAAGACCTCAAGGAAACCGCGCGGAATCTCGCCAAAGCCAGCGGCATGATCGCGAGCGGGGACGGGACCATCGGTCGCCTGATGCACGACGCTGAGCTCGGGCGCGACGTGAAGGGTGCTGTGAAAGAGCTGCGCGCCGCTGGAAAGCAAGTAGCGGCGCTCGGAAAGAACCTCAACCAAATCACCGAAGACATCCAAACGAACGAAGGCACGGCGCACGCGTTGATCTACGGGACCGAAGGCACCGAGGCGATTCGGAACATCCGCGACACCTTCGCCCAACTGAATACCATCCTGACTGGCGTTCGCGAGCGCGATGGCGCCGTCAATCAGTTGATCTACGGCGAGCTGGGCGATTCGTTCATGGACAACCTGCAGAACGCCAGCGACGACATCGCCTTCCTCACCAAAGAGGCGCGCGAGGGCAGGGGCACTATCGGCGCACTGCTGACCGACCCGTCGATCTACGAGGACATCAAGCGATTGGTCGGCGACCTCGAGCGCAACGACATCCTTCGGGCGCTGGTGCGCTACTCGATACGGCGCGACGATCCTCGCGAGCCGGTCGAGGTGACCGAAGAGTAAGGCGATGCGCGCCTATCTCGATCTCCTGCGGAAGGTGCTGGACGAAGGCGTCGCGCGTGAAGACAGGACCGGCACCGGCACGCGAAGCCTCTTCGGCTATCAAATGCGTGCCGATCTTCGCGAGGGCTTTCCCCTTCTCACCACCAAGAAGGTTCACCTCAAGTCGGTCATCCACGAGCTGCTCTGGTTCGTGCGCGGGCAAACCCATGTCAGCCATCTTCAAGAAGTGGGTGTCTCGATTTGGGACGAATGGGCCACTAGCGAACAGACAGCGCGTTTCGGGCGAAAGGAAGGCGACCTCGGTCCAGTGTACGGGCATCAGTGGCGCAACTTCGGCGCAACCGAACGTGAGGACGGCTCTTATGAGCGCGACGGTTTCGATCAACTCACGCGCGTCCTGGATCAAATCCGCGACAACCCTCACAGCCGTCGGCTGATCGTCTCGGGGTGGAACCCTTCAGAGGCCGAACGCGTCGCTCTGCCCCCTTGTCACACCTTATTTCAGTTCTACGTTAGCGACGGCCGCCTGAGCTGTCAGTTGTACCAGCGCAGCGCCGACGTCTTTCTGGGAGTCCCCTTCAACATCGCGAGCTATGCGCTGCTGACCATGATGATCGCCGCCGTGTCCGGCTTGGAGCCGGGCGACTTCGTTCACACGTTCGGGGACGTCCACCTCTACAGCAACCACATCGACCAAGCGCGGCTACAACTTTCACGTCAGCCCCGCCCACTCCCAACCATGTTCATCGACCCGTCGGTCGACAACCTCTTCGACTTCCGCCACGAGCACTTCCAACTCAAGGACTACCTCCCGCATCCCCGCATCAAAGCCCCGGTGGCGGTGTGACCGACCCTCAGCCGACTCTGGCCCCGCTTGCGTTGATCGTGGCGGTGGCCCGCAACGGCGTGATCGGCAACGACGGCGCACTACCTTGGCACGTCTCCGAAGACCTCAAGCACTTCAAGCAGACCACCGACGGCCACGCCGTCATCATGGGGCGCAAGACTCACGACTCGATCGGCCGCCCACTTCCGAAACGCCGCAACATCGTGGTCACCCGGCAAATCGGCACGCGCTTCGCCGGCTGTGAAACGGCCCACAGCCTCGACGAAGCGATCGCCCTCGCAAGAACGACCGACGACTGCCCATTCATCATCGGCGGCGCAAGCTTGTACCAAGAGGCGCTACCCATTGCCACCGAGCTTCATCTAACGACGATCGACGACGACGTGGAAGGAGATACCTACTTTCCAAAAGACTTGTCGGCGTTTGTGGAGGTCGAGAGTCGCGCCGGGAAGACCGCGGGAATCACCTTCAAGCTCCTCCGCCGCCAAACCGCCAAACCGCTAAACCGCTAAACGCGGATCGCGGTTTTGCGGATCGCGGTCTGCGGTCTGCGTTTAATGTGACGCGATGAGGTGCTGCAGCGCGGTATGGGCGCGCTGTCCCTGGGAATCCTCGGCAAACAAAGCCGGCATTTTGCCCGTCGCCTTTGGCGCCTGCTTGCTCGCCGGCGCTTGCTGTACCCCGGCCCCCTTGGGCTGCGCGACTAGATGCCGTTCGAGCTCTTCTTCGCGGATCGGCTCGGGATCGCCCTCCGCGCGGGGTTGTTCTGCGACGAGGTCGGGGGTGATGCCTTCAGCTTGAATGGAGCGGCCCGACGGGGTGTAGTAGCGGTAGGTCGTGAGCTTGAGCGCGCTGCCACCTGGAAGCTCGAAAACGTTCTGCACGCTGCCTTTGCCGAAGGACCGCGCCCCGACCAGGACCGCGCGTCGATGGTCGCGTAGCGCACCCGCGACGATCTCCGAAGCGCTCGCGGTGTTCTCGTTGATCAGAACGACGATGGCCCATTTCGGGCGCGTCCCCGCTCGCCGCGCCGAGTACTCGCTGATCTTTACGCCACCCCGCCCTCGCGTACTGACGATGACCCCGGACGCAAGAAGCTCGTCGCTCACCCACACCGCTTCGTGGAGCAACCCTCCGCCGTTGTCCCGGAGGTCGAGCAGCAAGCCGGTTACGCCACCCCGCCGGCGACGCTTCATCACCGCCTCGTCGAGCGCATGGCTGAACAAACGGGCGGTCCCGTCCTGAAAGGCTTTGATCCGCACGTAGACGATGCCGTCGTCCAAGAGCTGCGCCTCGATGGGGTCGATGTCGATGAACGCCCGCGTGAGCGTGCGCTCGAGCGCTTTTTCCTGCCCCTCTCGCCGCACGGTCACCTCGACGGTCGTCCCAGGCTCGCCGCGAATGCGCCGCACGGCGTCGTACAGTCGAACGTCGCGAGCTTCCTCTCCGTCAATGCTCAGGAACCGGTCGCCTGGCTGCAAACCCGCTTTCGCCGCGGGCCCCCCCTCAAACACCGAGAGAATCGTCAGCCATCCATCGCGGGACGAAACCTCGACGCCGACCCCGGCGAATCGTCCCTCCGCGTCGCTCTTGAGAATCTCGTACTCTTCGGGATCCAGGAACACGCTGTGCGGATCGAGAGAATCAGCGAGCCCCCGAATTGCGCCGTAGACGAGGCTCTCCTGATCGACCGGCTCGACGTAGCTCAGTTCGATGTACGCAAGCGCCCGCGCGAAGATTGCCAGCGGCTCGAACGGACTGCGGCGTGCGGGAGCCTCCGAGGCCATGGCCGCAACGAACACGAGAGCGAGTATGCCAACGATGGCCAAGCGGACTGGTTTGCGGCTCGATTTCTGACGGAACATGGACTTTAGGCCTTTGTCATTGACACTGCATCTATCCCTGGGTAGGACCACGAGATAGTTGAACAGGGCGCGATCGCCAGCTGGCACTGCGTCCACATGGAGGATTACTTACGATGTCCACGACTGATAAGCGCAAGCAAAGCCTCTACTTCCCAGAGTCGATGCTACACGACATCAAGCACGAATCGGCAAGGTTGGATCGCTCCCTCTCGTGGATCGTCCAGCGCTGCGTGAAGATCGCCCTTCCCGAGATTCGCAAGCTGCCCTCCGTCAACGACATCCCGGACAGTCCCGAAGAAGCCGCCAAGAAGTAAGCGCCCAACGCGTGCAGTACGACCGCGAGGGCTTTGTCGACGCGGCGGATGGTACCCGCCTCTTCTACGGGGAGCTCGATGGAGGTGAACCCCCTGTCGTTCTCGTCGATGGGATCGGCTGTGACGGCTTTGCCTGGCGTTATCTGGCCCCCCGGCTGGCGGAGCACCATCGCGTCCTGCACTGCCATTTTCGTGGCCACGGGCGAAGCGGGCCTCCGCTCGACCGCGACCGGCTGTCGATCGAAGATCTCGCCCGCGACCTCCGCGAGCTCTGCGACGAACGTGACGTCGCGCGCCCCGTCATCGCGGCGCACTCGATGGGCGTCCAAGTAGCCCTCGAATACTATCGGCAGAACCCCGACGCTGTCGCGGCGTTGGTCCTGATGTGCGGGACCTTCGGCCGCATCACAAGTACGTTTCACGGGACCGATCTGCTCGACCAAGTCCTGCCTGGCCTCATTCGAGGGACGCGGATGTTCCCGGGTATCGCGCGCGCGGTTTGGGGACGCGTCCCTGCGGCGATGGCATTTCGCATTGCTTGTGCGGGTCGAGAGCTCGACGGCGAGCGCATCCGAGAGGAAGACTTTCAACGCTACTGGGAGCACGCCGCACTGATGGACCCCGATGTGTTTCTACGCATGCTGCAGGCTGCAGGACAGCACGACGCACTGGGTTTCCTTCCGGATATCGACGTCCCCACGTTGGTCGTGGCCGCAGAGCACGACGCGTTCACGCCGATGACGCTGGCCGAAGAAATGGCCGCAGCAATCCCGAACGCGGAGCTCGAGGTCATCGAAGAGGCGAGCCATGCGGCTCCGGTTGAGCAACCGGATCGCATCGCTGAACGAGTCGAAGACTTCCTGTCCTCTCGACTGGGCCTCACCCGGACGCCGGCCTAGAGGGGTTTCGAGTGGACCTGATTCGATGATCGCGGTTCCAGAGAGTCGAGGCGGCCGCCGCGAAGACGAAGGACATACCCCGTATATTCGAGGATGAGCGGTGGACGGATCGGCTCTCTGGGGCCGCGAGGGCGGATCAGGTCCACTCGAAACCCCTCTAGTATTCGGCGCGGAAAAGCTGCTGCCCGATCAAGACGAACGTGCCCTGAGGGACGTACGACTCGTTCGACACGCGAACGAAAGTCCCGTTCGAGCTCCCCACGTCGGTGAGAAACACATGGCCGACCTCGGAGCTGACGCGGCAGTGGAGGCCGGAAACGTAACCGTCTTCGGGAAACACGATGTCGCCGCGCTCGCGGCCCAGGTGGATGCCCTGAGGTGGGATCGGAAAGCTGTTGCCGGTGGTCTGGCGGCCGATCATCAGCGAAATGCGGCCCAAGTAGCCTCGGTGGGGACTGCCCATGTGCTGGGTGCCATCGTCGGCTGGATCCGGTGCCACCGGCCCCTCGAACCGCAGAATCTCCTGTCCGACGCGGAAGATGCTCCCGTCGAAGAGCTCGATTGGAACCTCGGGCTCGATCCGAATGTAGACCCCGTTGAGGCTCTCCATGTCTTTGACGACGAGCTGGTCACCCTCGAAACGGAACTCGGCGTGCTCCGGGGAGAGATACGCGTCGTTGGCAAAGATGCCCCCTGTACTCCTGCCGATCAGGGAGCCACCCGCAGACAAAGGAAAAGATTCGCCTTCGGAACCGTCGGGCTGAATCAGCACTAGCCGCGCGCGTGCCGCAGCGGGCTGTGGGGCCTCGGCGACAGCCGGTGCCGAGACACGCTCGGCAGGCGCATCGCCAAGCGGTGCACCCGAAGCCCCCGCGTGCAGGTCGTCGCCGCATACATGACAGAAGCGGAACTTCTCGGGAACCTGTGAACCGCAGTGCGGGCAGGGCGACGTTTCCTCGCCAAGCGGTGCGAGCTCGGGCGGCAGCGGGTCCTCCACGGCCTCCGGCTTCGATCGCGCGTGTTGGACCGGCGTCGGATCCAATTCCAGCTGTGGCGCCGATGCCAGTGCCTCGGCCCGGCCCCCTTGCGCGGTAGGGGCCTGAGGGGCGTTGGTGGTCCGGCCCGGTGTCGGCGTCCCACCCGGAGGCGTAGGCGCCGAAAAGGACCGCGGCTTAGAGGACTCGCGCGGAAGCTCTGCGCCGCAACCCAGGCAGAACTTGTAGTGGTCCTGGTTGTCCTTGCTGCATCGGGAACAGACGATCACGCCGTCACCTCCACTCGGAGCAGGTTCCTACCCAAGAACAGGTAGTCTCCGTGGCTCAGCTCCCGTTCGCCCCGAATGCGAACGTAAGTCCCGTTCTGGGAGTTCTCGTCGACCAATTCGAGGGATTCCCCCGACATTTCGACTCGGGCATGCCTGGGTGACATGTGAACGTCGTCCGGGAAGTTGATGTCGCAGTCCTCGCGACCGATCTGGAGCGACTGCTCGTGGGCGCAGCAGACGATGCCGTCCATCCCCCCTTCGAGGATCTGGGTGACGCGGCACGCGCTTGGACGCCTCGGCGAGGAATAGAAATGCGTCTGATCCGGTTCGGGACCCGACGTGTCCTTCGGCGTTGCATCGATACGGAACAGTTGTTGGCCGCACGTGAAATGGTCGCCGATCTGAATCGGTGAAGCCCCCCGAATGCGGATGTACACGCCGTTCAGGCTGCCCTCGTCCCGCACGACGAGCTTCTCACCACGGTAGAGGAAGTTCGCGTGCGAAGGGCTGAGCCAGTTGTCGCTTGGAAATGGGATCTGGTCGGCCTCGCGGCCTGCGACGTGCTCGGTGGCCTGAAGAAGATAGCTGAGCCCCTCCCCCATTGCTTCGTCTCCGCGCACGACGATGAGACGTGCCTTGCCCGGCATCTGCAGCGCCCCGAAGAAGCGGGTCTCGAGCGTCTGCGCCTCGATGGGTACGCCCGCCCCACACGCCCCGCAGAACTTGTGTCCGGACGGAACCGCGCTTGCGCACTCCGTGCAGACGTAATTGCGAGCTTGCTCCATGCCCTCGTTCCCCTCTTGATCGGGAGTTGTAGGCCATCGAATCACCCCTAGTCAATCCGTGCGCGGCTTTGCAATCCCAGGGCAAGGCGCCTTTGCTTGTCCCGGCGCTGCGACTACCCTCTCGCCGATGGAGCTCCTCGCAGGCGCATTGTTGGAGCGGCCCCCTGGGCCGAAGTACACGGCCGAGCTTCGTTTCGCGGAGCTGGCCCCCCAGAGTCCCCTTCCCAAGCCTGGAACGCTGGCCAAGTGGCGGCAAAAGCTTCCAAAGGGGTTCGAGCTGGCCCTGCGCGCGCCGGACACGTGTTGGCAATCCCCTGCTGGCCCACTGCGGCCGAGCAACGAGCTCGACGCAGGGCTAATGTGGCTTTCTGCCGCCGCGGACGCCCTGCAGGCATCGATGATCGTCGTCGCCACAGGCCGGGCGGTGACGACCGGTGCACGGGACCGGGAGCGATTGCGCGAGTACTTCCGCCGGCTTCCGCGGGTCGAAGGCCAAATCATCGCCTGGAGGCCGGCCGGCCTTTGGGAGCCCGAAACCGTGCAAGCGATGGCCAGAGAGCTCTCGGTCGTCGGCGGCTTTGACGCTGTCGACGACCCGGCGCCGGACGCGGACGTCCTGTACTCGTCCCTGATCGCGGAGGGATTCCGGCGTTCGTTTTCGCACGCACTGCTGCTCGACGTGCTCGACAAGCTCCACGGTTCCGGCGCATCGCGCGCATTCGTCACGATCGAGTCGGGACAATCCTTTCGCGAAGCCCGGTTGCTCCAAACGCTGTCCGAAGGGCGAGAGTGAGCCTGTGGAACGCGAAGATCGCGCGCGTTGATCGGCCCGAGCCCGGGCTCCTGAGTCTCTCGTTCCGGGCAGAGGGCCGCAACGAGGTTCTGATCCTCGTCACGCTCCCAGGCACCCTCGGGCTCGGCGTGGTCGATGAACGGCCGCGGGGCACAAGCGCTAGTCCTGCGGTATCTCAACTCAGGCGGCATGTCGAAGGGGCGCGGATCGACGCCGTGGAGAGGAGTCAGCGAGCGATTCGACTGTCACTCAGTCGGGCCGACAAGAAGCGCTTCTTGATCACTGCGCCCAGCAAGCCCTACGGGGCGTGGTGGCTTTGCGAGGCGGATGGTGCGGTCGTGGTACGGTCACCCGGTGCGCCGCCGGTGGTGCCGACCGAGGACGAGCACCTCCAATCGAAGAGCTTGGATCAGCTGCGCGCGGACGGCGCGTCGGTTCTCGATGCCCACCGATCGACACGCAGGGAACAACTCCAGCGACTTCTTGCAAGGCACATCCAGCGACTCTCGAAGAAGCGTGATGCGATCGTCGGGGACCTCGAACGCGCCGCCACGGCCGAAACGTTGCGCAAACAAGCGAGCCTCATTTTGGCGCATGTCGCCGAAATTCCAGCCAAAGCGACGCATTTCGAGACAGTCAGCTGGGACGACGAGCCTCGGCCGATTCGGATTGAGCTCGATCCACGAAAGAGCCCGACCGACCTGGCGCAGGAGCTCTTCAAGAAATCCAAGCACCTCAAGCGGGGCTTGGCTGTTGCACCCGAGCGCCTCGTCGCGGTGGAGAGGGAGATCGCCGGGCTCGTTCGAGCGCGCGACGAGCTCGGTGACGAATCTCCGAGCGAGCTGGCAACGAAGCTCGAAGCGCTTGGCGTGTCGATCACCGCACCCAAGGAAGAAGCACGCAAGCGACGACAGGCGAGCACACGTCTCCCCTATCGAGAGTTCGTCACCATCGACGGGTCATCGGTGCTGGTGGGCCGTGGTGCAGCGGACAACGACCGCCTGACCCTTCGCGTCGCGCGACCGCACGATCTGTGGCTACACGCGCGCGGTGTGACGGCCGCCCATGTCGTCGTTCGGCTCGCGAAAGGGAAGTCCTGCTCGCCAGAGACGCTCGTCGATGCGGCCACACTCGCGGCACACTTCAGCGACCTCCGTGGTGAGCCCGTTGTCGACGTGCTCTACACGCCGCGGCCGTTCGTGCACAAACGCAAAGGCAGCCCCATCGGTTCGGTCACGCTCGGAACCGAAAAAGTGATCGCCGTGCGCGTCGAGCCCAGCCGCGTCGCGAGACTCCTCGAGAGCGAAAAAAAGAGGTCATAAATTGCCAACGCCCCAACCAAACAGCTGGGGCGCTAGCAGACGAACACCCCCCTCGAAAGACAGAGGGATCGTCACGACAGACTGCGCGAAGGCCCGGAAAAACCAGGGCCTTAGGCCAGGGGCCACCAAAGGTGGTGACCCCTTGGTCGACCGGAAAGTCGACCGCCTAGAAGCTTATTTCTTCTTGCGAGCCGTGCGCTTCTTGGTTGCGCGCCTCTTCGTGGTCTTCCTCTTCTTGGTTGCGCGCTTCTTAGTTGCGCGCTTCTTGGTTGTGCGCTTCTTGGTTGCGCGCTTTTTGGTTGTGCGCTTCTTAGTTGCGCGCTTTTTGGTTGTGCGCTTCTTGGCCGCACGCTTCTTTGCTGGCCGCTTCTTCGCAGCCTTCTTTGTTCGTCGTTTTTTTGCAGTCGCCATTTCGACCTCCTCCAAGGTGGGTCAATTTTGCAGGTGCACGTACCGTATTGTCACGTCACTTCACGTGTCAAGCGGAAGCGCACATGAATTATACATAACTTTGCTCTATTTGAGAGAAAAATTTTGCAACGTCGGCTTTCAACAGTTTGTAATCGTTGATAAACGTATGTTTATCAGACCACGTTGAAAAGCTGAAGAAAGTTCGTACGAGTGCAACGTCGCAGAAGGTCGGAATGCGCATCAGAAGATCTGATACGCCCTCTGAGCACGCCTGACCGCGTTGACCGGGGCGCACTCTAGGATTACATTTCGCCCAGCTGGGGCGCGAGCCGCCTCCACCGAAAGGGCGGGGACGCGCAAAGTGCGACGCTGAGGCCGGAAATAAACACTTTGCAGCGCCAGTTTAACCGATACGCCCGCTAATGAGGCGTAAGGGAACATTTTTGAAGAGATAAGGAGTCCCGATGCAACCGGGAACATACGAGTTCAAAGTTGGCGACAAGGCCATCTACCCGAAACAAGGCGTGACCGAGGTCGTTTCCATCGAGGAGCGGAAAATCGGCACAGCTACGATGGAATTCTACGTGCTCAAGCCACTGGACGCGAAGAACAACGACCGGATCCGAGTGGCGGTCGCACAGGCCAAGAAGGTGGGGCTCAGGCCCCCTATCTCCGAAAGCGACATCAAGGAGATCTTCGCCCTGCTCGAGGAGCAGCCCGTCGTTTTCGACAACCAGACGTGGAACCGCCGGTATCGTGGTTTCATGGACAAGATCAAGACCGGCTCGGTTTTCGACGTGGCCGAGGTCATGCGCGACCTCTATCGGCTCCAGGTCGCGAAGTCTCTGTCCTTCGGCGAGAAGAAAATGCTGGAAACTGCCCGCAATCTGGTCGTAAAGGAGATCGCCGTAGCGCGCTCCAGGAGCGAGGAGAGCACGCAGGCCGAGATCGAGCAGATCTTCGAGAAGAACTAGATCTTCAGTGGCAAACAACACACTTCTGATCAACGTCGACATTGGAGAGACGCGGGTTGGCCTCATTGCGGAGGGAGTGCTCCGCGAGCTCTACGTCGAGCGGCGGCATCATCGATCGCCGGTGGGCAATATCTACCTCGGGCGAGTGACGCGGGTGCTGCCCGGCATGCAAGCCGCGTTCATCGACGTTGGGCTCGACCGCGCGGCCTTTCTTCACGTGGAGGACCTCCAAGCGGAGCCCGGCACTGAAGAAGAAGGCGACGGAAACGAAAAACGTGGCACCTCTAGTGGTAGCTCGAGGGGACGGCGGAACCGGGTCTCCAGAAAGACCCCGATCCGCGACCTTCTGAACGAGGGGCAGCAGCTCATGGTGCAGGTCTCGAAGGGGCCGATTGGCACCAAAGGCGCTCGGGTCACGAGCCACGTGGCCCTCCCAGGCCGCTACGTCGTGTTCATGCCGACGGTCGATCACGTGGGGGTTTCGAAGCGGATCGGAAACGATCGCGAGAGGCGGCGGCTCAAGGAGGTCATCGATTCGGTGAAGCCTCCACATGGTGGTGTGGTCGTGCGAACGCTCGCTCAGGGGCTCACCAAGAAGAAGCTCAAGGCCGACATCGGCTATCTGGTGCAGCTCTGGGAACAGACCCAGAAGGCACGCGAAGCGGCCAAGAAGGCGCCTACGCTGGTGCACGAGGAGCCGGACCTCGTGATTCAGTCTGCGCGGGACCTCTTTACCGAAGACATCAATGAGATCGTCGTGGACGATCGCGACGAATATCAGCGTCTCAAGGAGTTCTTGACCCTCTTCCTGCCGGAACGCGCCAACGACGTCCGGCTCTATGAAGGCCACGAGCCGCTGTTCGATGAGTACGGAATCGAGGAGGAGATCACCCGCGCACTGTCCCGCAAGGTACAGCTCCCGTCGGGCGGGCACCTCGTGATCGATCAGGCAGAGGCGTTGACGGCCATCGACGTCAACACCGGACGATTCACCGGCAAGGGACGTGACGTCGAGCAGACGATCTTGCAAACCAACCTCGAGGCGGTGCGCGAGATCGCCTATCAGCTCTTGTTCCGAAACATCGGCGGCTTGATCGTGCTCGACTTCATCGACATGGAGCGGCACGCCCATCGGGAAAAAGTCTTCAAGGCGTTTCTCGCCGCCCTCAAGAACGACAAGTCCAGGACGACCGCACTTCGAATCAGTGAGTTGGGTCTGGTCGAGATGACTCGGAAGCGGACGCGGCAGTCACTTGGACGAACGCTGTACGAACCGTGCTTCTTCTGCGACGGGACGGGGCTCCTTCAGTCGAAGGAGACGGTATGCCACGAGATCTTCCGGCAGATGCGGCGGGAACGGGACTCACTGCCCGGCTACAAGATCGTCATCAGCGCGCATCCGGCGGTCTGCGACATGCTCGAACGCGAAGAAAAGGCCTCTGTCGCAGAGGCAGCTCAGCGCTTCCAACGGCGTATCGAATTAAAGCCGAGAAACGACTATCATCTGGAGCAGTTCGACCTGACGGGAGTCTGACGTTTCGATGAGCAACGACGACGGCCAACGCATCGAGAAGCGGGTTACGATCAACAAGGAGTTCGAATCGTTCGACGCGTTCGTTCACGAGTATGTGACGAACGTGTCCCGATCCGGCGTATTCATCCGCTCGAAGGAGCCCCTCCCGGTCGGGACCGAGGTCGACCTCACGTTCACCGTGATCATGGACAACATCGAAACAATCGAAGGCGTCGGCCAAGTCGTCCGCGTACAGGATGACCCACCTGGCATGGGCGTCGCGTTCACCAAGTTGGCGAAATACTCGCAGGACTTGCTCATCCAGCTCCTCACCCTCCACGACGCCCCCAATTCCTGAGGCGCCAGCCTCCTAACCGCCCAACCCCTGACCGCTAGCCGCCGACCGCGAACCGCTGACCACCAGGCCGCTGACCGCCAGATCGCTGACCGCCGACCACGAACCGCGAACCGCTGACCGCCAGACCGCTGACCGCTACTTGCTAGTCAGGTAGCCTTTTTCCAGCAACGCTACGACGACTTCGGCGACCTCGGGGTCGGGTTTGCCGCTGTGGTTCATCATGTCGACGAGGGTGTTGTGGCTGAGCGCGAGCTCGATGACGTCGAGCTCCTCGGGCGTCGCGTCGCGGAGGGGCTTGTCCATAGGCGAGGCGACGGAAACCGTGGATTGCAGTGAGGGGAGCGCGTCGCCGAGGCGCATCATCTCGTCGAGTTGACGCATGCCCTCCATCAGGAGGCCTTCGATGCTGCTCTTGATCTCAGTTGGGAACGCGCGCTCCACCTTGGGAAGCAGGTCGAAGGTGCCCTTGTCCCAGACGAGCACCCGATAGAAGGCTTTCTCGGGCGGCACCGACTCGTCGCCGTTCACGACAGCGAACTGCACCATGCCCTCTTCGAGGTAGATCGAGCCGACGTCGGTCTCGGTCGTGATCTGCAAGACACCCGTCTTCTTGGAAGCAGAGAACAGCTGAAGGAGATCCGGGAGCGGTATCTCGGCGATGGAGCCGGTCATCGTGCTCGCTGCCGCGGGACGTGCGCTCGAGGCTGCTTCGTCCATCTTGGCTTTGGCATCTTGTACCGACGCGGACCCATCGGAAGCGACCACTTTGATGATGCTCGTGCCGATCAGGATGCGGTCGCCCTCGGCCAACTTGGTCCGGGTGATCTTTTCGCCGTTGACGAAGCTCCCGTTCGTCGAGCCGAGATCTTCCAAGAAGATGTCCCCGCTCTCGACTGAAATCTTGGCATGACGCCGGGAAACCATGTCCTCGACGAGGACCATCTCGAGCTCGCTGGAGCGCCCGATGACGATCTCCCCGTCCTCAGGAAGAGGGAATTCCCCACCCTGGTACTTCCCAGAGATGAAACGCAGCGCCAGCGGCAACGCCAGACCTTCGATGACCAATTCCCCTCGCTCAGAGCCCATTGTAGCGAAACCCCACCTTCAATCAGAGTTAAGGCTAGGAGCTGGCGGTGCAAACAGTCAAGCCTTTGGCGGGGAAAGGAGGGTGAACAGACGGTTATGGGTTGGGGCGGGCCCCATGTTAGAAGGTCAAGGATGGTCCGCGCGGCGGCTGCGATGGCTTGTCTAGTCGGGCTTTTGGGGGCGATTCCGGCGGAAGCCCAGACCAAGGATCTCTCCAGGCGCTGGCGGACGGTCCGGAGCGAGCATTTCGAGGTCAACTACCCGGAGCCCCTGGCCCTCGTGGCCCGGCGGATCCTGGCCATCGCCGAGAGCGCCAACGCCAAGCTGGCGCCCCTTCTCGGCCACCAGCCCAAGAAGCGCGTCCAGATCGTCCTAACCGACGACGTCGACGCCGCCAACGGCAACGCCAACGCGCTGCACTACAACACGATTCGCCTCCATATCAGTGCGCCGGCGGATCTATCCGTGCTCGGGGACTTCGACGATTGGCTCACGGTTCTCGTCACCCACGAGCACAGTCACATCTTGCACCTCGACAACATCGGCGGCCTACCTGCGGTCATCAACAAGATCCTCGGCAAGGTCTGGGCGCCCAACATGCTCCAGCCGCGGTGGATCATCGAGGGGATCGCAACCTACTTGGAGTCCGCGGAGACAGCGGGTGGGCGGCTGCGGTCGACGCAGTTCGAAATGTACATGCGCATGGCCGTCCTCGAAGACAACATCCTTCACTTCGACACGCTCAACAACCGAACGGACTATTGGCCGCACGGCAACATTTGGTACCTATACGGCTCACGCTTCATCAACTGGCTCGTCCAACGGTACGGCGAAGAGCTGATCGCCGAAATGGCGAAGTGGTACGGAAGCCGCGCCATTCCGTTCAGCGTCAATCGGATGAGCAAACGACTGACGGGGAAGACGTTCGAGGAGCTCTACGCGCTTTGGATCGCGGACATGCGCCGTCACTACGGTGAGGTGGACGCGGAGGTTCGCGAGCAAGGGATGACGAAGTCGCGTCGCATCACCTTCCACGGGGAGACCGTTCGCGGCTTGCGCTTCGCCGACGACCATCGGCTGTTGTACTACGTGGAGGACGGCCGCAACGACCCGCAGATCCGAAGGCTCGACTTAGCCAAGGGCAACGAGTTGGAGCGCATCGTGCGGAGCGCCGGGGAAAGCTATCCCACGCTGCACCCCAACGGCGAGCTCTATTTCGAGTCCTTCGACGCGTACAAGACCAACGTCTACAGCTACTATGATCTGTTCAGGCTCGACCCGCGCGGTCAGTGGAATCGCAAGCGCCTGACCCGAGGCCTTCGCGCCCGCTATCCCGACATCTCCCCGGATGGCCGGGCGATCACGTACGTCCGAAACGACTCGAGCACTCAGAGCCTGTGGATCGCAAGCCTCGATGACATCGAGGGATCCCAAGAGGTGCTCGTTCGAAGCGAGCGCTTCGAGCAAGTATACACCCCGCGGTTTTCCCCCGACGGCACGAAGGTCGCGTACAGCGCGTGGCGCAAGGGAGGCTACCGCGACATCCAAGTGATCGACCTCGGGACTCGAGAGATCACGCACGTGACCCACGACCGCGCGATGGACACCGGGCCCGCTTGGTCCCCGGACGGCAGCTCGCTTTACTTCTCGAGCGACCGTACCGGCATCGCCAACATCTATACCTGGGAGCCGGCAACGGACGAGGTGTCGCAAATCACCAATCTCGTCTCCGGCGCATACACCCCGGCACCCTCCCCCGACGGCACACGCCTCGCATACATCGGGTACACGAGCCGCGGGTATGACATCTACCTGCTCGACCTGGACCCTGGCACCGGCCGACCGGCTTCGCCCTACGTGGACAACCGCCCCCCGCCGAGCGACGCCGACGCGCTGATTGCGGATCTCTCGACGCGCTATGCAGGCGCGCGAACGCTGTATCCACGGTTTTGGGGCATCGACCTGGAGGAAGATGCGTTTGGGCGTCAGCTCGGGATCTTCACGCGTGGCGAGGACGCAGCTCAGTTCCACAGCTTCTTCGCGCGCCTCGGCGTCAGTCTGACGGAAGGCTATATCAACGTCGACCTCAGCTACACGCTGCGACGCATGCCTCCGGACTTGTCGGTTTCGTTCTTCCGGCGCGTGACTCCTCGAAACGGATTTGTCGTCAACGGACGACGACGCCCCTACGTCGAAGACGCGTACGGGGGCCGCCTGGGGGTTTCTCAAGTCATCCCGCGTTCATTTCACTCCAACCGCGTCAGCGCGAGCTACGGACTCACTTGGACGCGACCCCTGTCGACCTTCAGGGGAACGCTCAACCCCAACTTTCCGCCACCGATCATTCCGGCCACTGGCCTCAACGCCGACATCGCGCTGTCCTGGAGCTACAACGACGCGCGCCGGCACATCTACGACTATACGCCGTCGGAGGGACGCACTTTGGGGGCGGGGGTGTCTTTCGCGCACCCGGGGATCGGAAGCCAGTTCAAGAGCATTCGAGCGTCGTGGTTCATTCGCCGGTTCATCGAGATGCCCTGGGCGCAGCACCACGTCATCGCGGTGCGGTACGGTGGAGGCGCCGGGGAAGACAGCCGAGGCGAACGTGGAATGTTCGCACTGGGGGGGTTCCCGGACACGTCGCTGATCGAGCAACTCTTGAACTTCGAACAACTCGGGGGCGTGGCTCTACGCGGCTACCCAGCGTTCTCGATCGTTGGGGACCGCTTTCAGTTGGTTCAAACCGAGTACCGCTTCCCGTTGACGCGCGTGCTGCGAGGTCCGAGCACAGTACCCGTATTCTTCGACCGCATGTACGGGCTGGTTTTCTTCGACTATGGCGACGCTTACTTCGGGCCGCTCGACTTGAATGATTTCCGCAAGGGCACCGGCGCCGAGATACTGATGAACTTCACACTCGGGTACACGCAGCCGTACTCGCTTCGTATCGGGTTTGCGTATGGTTTCGACCGGGGCGGGGGAACGCAGTTCTACGTGAATTTCGGGAGGCCGTTCTAGAGGCCCTTCACACCTCGATGATGTCGATTTCTTTCTTGCCGACGATCTCGTCGACCTTGCTGGTGCCGGCTTTGACCTTCTCTTCGAGCTCTTTGCGAGCACGATCGGCGTCGTCTTCGCCGACTTCGCCTTCCTTTTGAAGACTGTCGATCATGTCCTTGGCGTCATGCCGCACCTTGCGAATCGTGACCTTGCAATCCTCACCTGACTTGCGAGCCAGCTTGACCAAATCTCTGCGGCGCTCCTCGGTGAGAGGGGGCATTGGGATGCGAATGATCTCGCCATCGTTGGACGGATTGAGGCCGAGCTGTGCCTCCATGATAGCCTTTTCGATGGGCTGCATCTGAGTCCGATCGAACGGCTTGAGGACGATCATACGTGCCTCAGGCACCGAGATCGACGCGAGCTGCTTGAGCGGGGTGGGCGTGCCGTAGTAGTCGATTCGAAGCCCGTCGAGGATGCCCGGATTGGCGCGGCCGGCGCGAATCTTGGCGAGATCGCGCTTGAGCGACTCGTGCGCCTTGCCTATTGCCCCGCCCAACTCTTCCAGTGTTTCAGCAAGCATCGGTTTCCTCGAATCGAGCGGAGATCAACCCTCCGCGGTCACTAGGCTACCGACGTCTTCGCCCATGACAACCCTTTTAATGTTGCCGGGCTCAGTCAGCCTGAATACCCGGATGGGCAGGTCGTTGTCGCGACACAGCGCCACCGCAGTCGCATCCATTACTCCGACGCGGTCCATCAGGAACCGATCGTAGCTCATTCGTCGCACCATCTTGGCATCGTCGTGACGGATCGGGTCCTTGTCGTAGATGCCTTCGACCTTGGTAGCCTTACACAACGCGTCCGCGTGAATCTCCATGGCGCGAAGAGCCGCCGCCGTGTCGGTCGAGAAGTACGGATTGCCTGTGCCGGCGACGAAAATCACCACCCGGCCCTTCTCCAAATGGCGAACGGCGCGCCGCCGGATATAGGGCTCGCACACCGCCCTTATGTCGAGCGCGCTCATGACGCGCGTGTCGATCCCGGCCTTCTCGAGCCCATCCTGGAGCGCGATGCCGTTCACGACGGTGGCCAACATGCCCATGTGGTCGGCCGCCGTGCGGTCCATGCCAGTGGCACTTCCTTTGAGGCCGCGGAAGATGTTTCCACCTCCGATGACGATCCCGATCTGACATCCACTTGCGTGGACCTCGGCCAGCTCCTCGCTGATTGCTCGCACGGTCTCGGGCTCGATGCTCGCTCCAGTGGATCCACCGGAAAGCACCTCACCCGAGAGCTTGAGTAATACCCGTGTGAGCTTGGCCCCGTTCGTCATGACTCAAGAGCCTTTTAGCGCTTCACTCACCTCTGCCGCCAGATCCGTTTTCTTTTTCTCGATTCCTTCACCGAGCTCGTAGCGGGAGAAACGGCGAATGCTGAGTTTCTCGCCGAGTTTTACGGTGAGCGCCTCCAGGAGCTGACGAATCGTCTTGTCGTCGTGCATGATCGATGTCTGGTCGAGAAGGCACGACGCTTTCTTCCACTTGGCAAGCTTGCCTTCGACGATCTTCTCGATGGCGGCGGCCGGCTTTTCCTTGCCGGTGGCCTTGGCCTCCTCCGCGAGCTGGCCTCGGAAGATCGCCGTGCGGGCGAGGATCTCGTTCTCCGGGATGTCGTCTTCGCTCACGAAGAGAGGGTTCTCGGCGGCCACCTGCATGGCGGTCTCCTCGACAAACTGCTGGAAGTCCTCACCTCGAGCCACGAAGTCGGTCTGGCAATTGATCTCGATGAGGACGCCCACCCGGCCCGCGCCGTGGATGTATGCATGGACGAGACCGTCCCCTGCGATGGCCCCTGCCTTCTTGGCGACCTTGCTGAAACCCTTCTTCTGAATGACCTCGATCGCCTTGTCTTCGTCGCCTGCGGTTTCACGAAGCGCGTCACGGCACGCCATCATGCCGGCGCCAGTGCGATCACGAAGCGATTTGACCATCGATGCGCTAACCTCGGACATCATTCTTTTCCTTCCGGAGCTGCGGGGCCGGGGGCTCGCCTACGAGCAAACTCGACCTGCACGCCCTCGCCGGAGACCCCACCGGGGGCCTGAGCGCCATCGTGCTGGAGGAAGTCGCGACGCTGCTGGCTGCCTTCGATGCACGCATCGGCGATGCGCGAAGCGATCAGCTTGATCGAGCGGATCGCGTCGTCGTTGCCAGGGATCACGAAGTCGATGAGGTCGGGATCACAGTTGGTGTCGGTGAGCGCGACAATTGGGATGTGTAGCTTGCGCGCCTCGTTGACGGCGATGTGCTCGTTGTGCGGGTCGATGACGAAGAGTGCCGACGGGAGGCCGTTCATCATCTTGATGCCACCAAGATACTTCTCCAGCTTCTCGCCCTCGCGACGAAGCGACAGTGCTTCCTTCTTTCGCAGGGAATCGATGGTGCCATCCTCAATCTGCTGCTCGATGTCGCGGAGCCGATCGATGCCGCCCTTCATGGTACGGTAATTGGTCAGCGTGCCGCCGAGCCAACGGCCCGTGGCGAAGTACTGACCAGCACGCTCGGCTTCTTCGCGGACGACCTCCGCGGCCTGACGCTTGGTACCGACGAAGAGCACGTGGCCGCCGCGTCCGACCGTATCGACGACGAACGCGTAGGCGCGCTTGAAAAGCTCCGCGGTCTGGTCGAGATCGATGATGTGAATCCCGTTGCGGGCGCCGTAGATGTAGGGGCGCATCCGTGGGTTCCAGCGCTTGGTCTGATGACCAAAGTGCACGCCGGCGTCGATGAGGGCCCGGAGGCCGATCGGTAGATCACCCGACGCGACATCGGGGCTTCCCAGGGCCGCCAACTCAGGCGCTTCCTGGATTTCATGGGTAGTTTCGACCATTGCTCATTTCTCCTTTCGGTTGAGCTGCCCCCTCCCCAGACGAACAACCCCGAAGGGGCACCGGAACGTCTGATCGAGCCGAGAGAGGTGAATAATTTCGGGGCCCCGGGGGCTCCCGGCTTCAAACGAAGCGGCGCAGCTATACCATGTGGGCAGGGAGGTGCCAGGCGGAGCCCCCCGTCAGTGCCAGCGTCAGTGCCAGCGTCAGCGCCAGCGTCAGTGCCAGCGTCAGTGAATTACCGCTTCAATTCCGACCAGATGGGCGGGTTGACCGCCCCTGGGTCCGAAGCTCCTAGTTCGCTGGCGACCTCGAAAACCTTCGCCGTCGCCTCCAACCCCTCGCACAAATGCGGAGCCCAAGGCGCCTCCTCCGACCGGGCGGCACCTAGCTTTGCCGCCCGTGTGGCCGGATCCCCCTCATCTGCGAGCGAATCCTCCGGCAGCTCGTCATAGTAGCTTCGGAAGTCGGTCGTCGGGGCGAGCACTGCGCGAATGCCGTACTTACCGGTCAACCATGCCTGCAACCGCAGACACGCGTGCTCCCTTACCACGTGCCGCTCACTCTCATTGTCGAGACCGAAGTCCGGGACCCCGAAACTATCGGCCCCTTCGATCAACGAGTGACACAGCTCGTGAAGGACCATTTGTGCAAGGCAGTCGTCGGGGTCGAGCGTGCTCGAGGCGCCGATTGTCATGACGCCCTTCCCGTCCGTCGATGCGTAGACTTCGGCGGAGCGTGTGACTCTGAAGCCGATGCGGTCCGCCACCGTCAGCCAAATCGCATCGAGAGGGTCCAGGTACGTGTGCTGAGGCTTTCGTTCCACTTCAAAGCAGTCGGCGAAAACGGTAGAAGAAGTTGTCTAGCATCCGCACGTGCAGTGGGCGACGCCTCCATTCGTCGTAGGAAACGGGCTTAGCGTGCTCGAGGTCCTCGTTGAAGCGATCTTCCATAGCGCCCGCAACAGCAGCATCCTCGACCGCCGCAGTGACCTCGAGATTGAAGCGCAGAGATCGGGAGTCGAGATTGTAGGTGCCGACGGTGCACCAGCGGCCGTCGATCACCGCGGTCTTGGAGTGGAGAATCGAACCCTGCCACTCGTAGAGTTGGATCCCCGCCTCCAGGAGTCGCCCGTAGAGCTTGCGGGCGGCGTGCCGGACCGCGGGGACGTCGCTCTTCCCGGGGACGATCACGCGAACCTCCGCACCGCGCTCGACGGCCTGCGCGAGGACGCGGCGGATTCGCGCGTCGGGGACGAAGTAGCCGTTGGCAATGCAGACCGACCGCCGTGCGCTCTCTATTCGGCGGAGGTACGCCTGTCGGATCGCCCGACGCTCGCGGAAGTAGTGGTTGGCTAAGACGCGAACCCGGCTGCCCTGGCCATCGCCTGTGTCGATGGGCGGTCGGAATCGATTCCTCACCAGGGCCTGCGGTTCGACGATACGAAGCCAACCGTAGTCGAAGATGTCGCACATCTGCTCGACCGCTGGCCCCTCGATTCGGATTGTGTCGTCTCGCCAGCCTCCCCCGCCAGCACTCACAGGCGCCCACTCATCGCCTAGGTTCACTCCGCCGGTG
>PVMK01118479.1_pt1 | contig 42519 bp, 37 predicted proteins | sample 1853481 | NCBI WGS metagenome assembly PVMK01 (sample SAMN08533507, study PRJNA380276) | Marine sediment metagenome, whole genome shotgun sequencing project.
TTTCAAAATTGCTGATACCTCCAACTAATCAGTACTTTTGAAATTCGGAAAAAGCTGTGATATTGCTTTTATATCTGTAAAATTGCAAAATAGTAGTATCATCTACATATCGCAAGTTTGGTGAAAGTTGTGATATTTTTATATATCACCAGTTACTGTAATCTTCATTCTGTTGACTAAAACCCTTCGATTTGAGTATAAATGCATATAAAATATTTCTGATTCTCCTATTCTTCCTGATCTGAAGCAGTTTTCTAATTACTGAATCGAATCTTGCTGCTCATCCGATACTGCGTTTCTGTGAATCATCCACATAACGAGTTCATCAGTTTGAAACCTAAAAAAGGAGGTGCCATCATGGCAGACGAAGGTTTTAAACGTAAACTCACCGCCATCCTTAGTGCTGATGTCGCAGGCTATAGTCGTCTTATGGCTGAAGACGAGACAGCAACAGTAAAGACCATAGCTTCCTACCGTGAAATCATAGCATCTCTGATTAAACAGCACAGGGGCCGGGTTGTGGATTCTCCCGGAGATAATGTACTCGCTGAGTTCCCCAGTGTGGTCGATGCTGTCCAGTGTGCTGTTGCCGTTCAACAAGAAATTCAGACGCGAAACGATGAGTTGCCGGATAACCGCAGAATGGAGTTTCGCATTGGAGTCAATCTTGGGGACGTCATCGATGAAGAAGGCCGCATCTACGGTGACGGAGTCAACATCTCTGCCCGACTGGAGGCACTGGCAGATCCCGGGGGTATATGCGTTTCGAAGACGGCTTTTGATCAAATCGAGACCAAACTGCCACTGGGCTATGAATACTTAGGAGAACAGTCAGTTAAAAATATACCCAAGCCGGTGGGTGCTTATCGGGTCTTGATGAAGCCTGATGCTGCTGGCAAGGTGATTGGTGAGAAAAGGTTTTTAGGCCGGTTTTCGCGCAGGAGTGCTCTGGTTGCCATTATAATTTTGGGCGTAGTTGCTGGGGGTCTAATTGGCTGGAACATATACCTTCATCAAGCTAAAAAAATCGAGCCTGCCTCCTTGGATAAAATGGCCTATCCGTTGCCGGATAAGCCCTCTATTGCAGTGCTCGCCTTCGACAACATGAGCGGTGACCCTGAGCAGGAATATATTGCTGATAGTATCAGTGAAAACATCATCACCGCTCTTTCGTACATACCGGAGTTGTTTGTGATCGCCCGCAACTCATCATTCAGCTACAAGGGAAAACCCATCAAAGTTCAACAAATCAGCGAAGAGCTAAGTGTTAGATATATATTGGAAGGCAGTATTTTGATGTCAGGAGAAAAAATTAGAATAACAGCCCAACTCATTGACGCATTAACGGGAGGGCACATTTGGTCAGAGCGTTACGACCGCGACTTTAATGATCTTTTGAATTTGATTGATGAAATCACTTTGGCAATAATCACTGAGCTTAAAGTGGAACTGACCGAGGGGCAGCAGGCCCGTATACGAACCACTGATAATTTGGATGCTTGGCGTTATGCGAGCAAAGGTGCCGGCATTATTCATAAATTTTCTAAAGAAGCTATGGTCCAATCGCGGGAGCTTTTTAAGAAGGCTTTAGAAATCGATCCTGAGTTCGCAGATGCTGTAACGTATCTGGCATGGACCCATTTTAACGATTTCCGTTTTGGTTTCACCGATTCCAGAAGCGAATCTCTCAAAAAAGCTGTTGAGCTGGCAAATAAGTCTCTGGCAATGGATGAAAACCAACCTTTTGTCCTTGAATTGTTGGCATATTCATACTTGATTCAAAAACAATACGATAAAGCGTTAGAGGAAGGGCGGAAATCCGTAGCCCTTGGTCCAAACAGAGCGCTTGGCCATGCCTCGTTTTGTAGCATACTGTATCGGACAGGACATTTTGAAGAATCTGTCCCAATGTGTGAAAAAGCAATTCGGCTGCAACCGCATGCGCCGCTATGGTACTTTGGAGATTTGGCCAATGCATACTATTGGACAGGTCGCTACGAGGAGTCGCTGGCTTTGGCAGAGAAAATTATCGACAAGAGTCAAAAAACAGGAGCTAAATATTATGAGCGAGCAGGTTATTGGATATCGGCACGTGCGAAAGTCAAACTCGGCAGGGAGAGTGAAGCTCAAGAGGATTTTGCGAAGTATTTAGAAATAGCAACAGGATGGACATGGGAATCGGATCGTCGCAACACCCTTTACAAACCGGAGATTATAGCGCAAGAACATCAAGATATGCGTGTTTTAAGGCTTCCGGGGCATGCATCTTCACAATGATTTGTTTGTTATTCATACCACCATAAATCACAATGATTTTTGCTATTCAAAAAGCTGAGATTTCTCCAACTAATCGCAACTGAGCCTCAATTGCAGATATCAACAATAAAAACCAAGTATCTTGCACCCTCATATTTTGCTGATACTGTAAACATATACAAAGTGGAACACATTCCGTTTTTTTTGGGATACTACTTACATATCTGTAATCACATATTGTGTTCATTTCCCCGTCAATTGTTTTTTGGGAAACTGTATATTAGGTATGCGCAACCCACACTTCGACTGAATTGTGTAAACCGGCTATGATGGTGCAATTCTCATTTTTTATATATTTCATTTGCAAATCTGAAAAAACTCACCTACCTAAAAAGTGTGGATATCACATCTCCTGTGGAAAAAGTTGAAAGCCGCTAGACCTGTTATGTATCTTGCATTTTTAATTTAGCTTAGGAATTGTGATTAGCTAACGACTTTCTCTTTGAAAATAATTTGAACGGTTCGGAAATATTAGAAATTGTTGACTATTTTTATCGTGTCGATTATTATTAATAATATCAGTGTGATGCCAGCCAAACAAATCGCCATTCTAATATATTAGATATATTCAGGGAGACATCATGAATAAACTTGAACTCATTGCCATGCTGAAAAATAAATGCAGAATTTCAATGAAAGAGGCTGCAATGGTTACTGATCTATTTTTCGAAAGTATGTCTGAAGCTCTTGCAAGGGGTGACCGGGTTGAAATTCGGGGATTATGTTCTTTCTACGTTAAAGAATACGAATCCTACAAGGGCAGGAACCCCAAAAACGGGGGAAGCGTTCAAGTAGCTCCCAAAAAATTGCCATTTTTCAAGTGTAGTAAAGAATTAAAAGAACGAGTAGATTATTGAACGGTTAATTTTAAAATGGGGTTGAATAGAAGTTTTGCAATTATGCGTCAGAGGTGGCTTGTGGGGTACTATCTGGGGTACTGAGGATGGCTAAATATGCACAAGAGCGCTCAAGAAGTACCCCAATGGTGTTCCATTGAATTTGTGTGGAAGCCCGTAAGCCGCGGTGTTTATGGATTTATGAGAAATGGCAATATATAACATCATGAGCCTCTCACGCCGGTAACGCGGGTTCGAATCCCGCTGGGATCACCACAAAACACACAGAGCCTCGATGATGGGGCTCTTTTTTTTAGGGTCAGGACGTCCCGCAGTTCATGCGGGATAGCGCGGGTTCGAATCCCGCTGGGATCACCAGATAAAAAAAGGTTGGCCTGTCATCGGTCAACCTTTTTTTATTTCATATGCTTGCCGCTCCCCGGTTGAATCCCATCTTCGATGGGATTGCAGGGCAACATTCAACAGAGCAGGCATGGCAGAAAATGACAAGTCGTCTATGCCGGTTTCAGCTCTAATTCATTTTATAAAAATATCATTATTGACAAGTTGCGAGGGGTCCCTTATAATTGACCAGAATATTGGTCGACTAAAATGGAGGTCTATTTATGAGAACGTTATCTTTATCCGAAGCCAAAATGAAACTTAGCGAACTGATAGACAGGGTGCATTCAACTGATGAAGAGGTAGTCATCACGAAAAACGGTCGCCCCGCGGCAGTACTGATCAGTCCTGATGAATTTGAAGGCTGGAAAGAGACAATTACGATAAAATCCAACAGCGATTTTATGAAGGAAATTAGAAAAGGTATTAGCGCTCTAAAGAAAGAAAGAAAGCTGTATACGCTGGAAGAGTTGTTCGAGTAAAAAATGGCTTCAAAACAGCCGAAAACAAGTAAGCTCCGGGTACCTGACCGTATTGCCGCTTTAATCCGAAAATCTCACCCTGAAATTAAAAGAAAGATTAAAGCGGGTTTGGAGCATATTCTAAAAGAACCCGGGGTGGGCAAATCTCTCAAGGACGAACTGGATGGTCTTCAAAGTTATCGTGTAAGTCGTTTCAGAATAATTTATCGAATTTCAACAAAAAACATCATTGAAATTGTGGCAATCGGGCCTCGAAAAAAAATATATGAAGAAACTTTCAGAATTATTAAAAAATGATGGGGCAAGTCTTCGTTTGGCTTTTGTCCATCGAGGGATTGTAATTTTCGTTTGCAGGTAGAAAAAATGGACCCATATTTTAAAAAGTCAACCGAAGACCCTTGATCCAAAAAGTACCAGAATTATACTGGTATTATGCTGGTCATCTTTTTGTATTCAACATTGACGAATTTTTTGATAAGTGATATCTAACTCTATTTCGAAGCATGATCTGTTTGTCACCCAAAAGTGTTTTTAATAGAGTTTAAACTGATTAAATAGTTTCATTTAAGTGTGTTACGCGGGCCATCGGCTATTAAGCTCCTCTCTTTACCCCACAGATAGAGATTGCCATCAATCTCTTGATCTTTAATAGCCGGTGGCTCGCTTTTTGTTTTATTAAAGCCCCTGACGGTTCATTTTAAGAAATGATCAAATTCATAATAACAGCCATAATCTTGTTGGTCTATTTTCTGGCCTATTATTCATCCAACGGACCTTTTTGATCAAGGGTAACGCTCATGGGAAAAAGAAAAATATATAACACCACCCTGGATTCTGAGTTGACCAAGCGAATCAGAATGCTCGCGGCCCAGCTGGGGAAACGACAAAATGATCTCCTTGAAGAAGCGATCCGGGATTTACTCCAAAAATACAACCCGGATAAAGATATGATCAAGATTCAAAATCTTATTGATACGGCTGCAATAATCAATACCTGAATCTTGCATGAAAATTAATGAGAAGTTGAGATTATATAAAATGACAGTAAGTTATGCTAACGATAGAAGTAAAACAAAATACCGATCAAGTATAAAGGATGAAAATCATTTTATCTCATCACTTTTCACCCTGCGGGCGAGCCGGAGGCTCCCATATGCTGCGTTACCTGCCCGCCATCGCGAGCCGCTCAGGCGAGGCGGGCGGGTTAAGGGCTCGAAGTCCCGCCAGAGCGGGACGATTTCGCCCTTAAGTGTCTTGCCTATGGCAGCCTCTGACTCGTGCAAAATTCAGGTAATAAAAAATTGGCTGCTCAGGAATTATAGGCGAGTCGTCCTTCCGCATTCTCCCGAATTTTCAATAATCCTAAAGATTTTCAATTTGTCTAATTCAAACCAAAACCCCACACTTGCGGTTGAATTCCAATTCTGTTGCATAACAGAGTCGGTGGACGGGTTATAGGGTTTCGATTAAGGCGATTTTGCTTTTAAGTCATTAAATTTTTTAGAAATATAAAACATATTAAAAAAATTAAAAAAAAAGCTTGACATGCCACAATGTAGCAGTCTATAAATAACCTACCCCACAGATCTATGCTTCTTGAGCATACCTCTATGTCCTCCTCAGTTCGGCGGCTCATATCCCCATGAGCCGCCGTTTTCTTTTTGCGTTCTGAAGCTTGCCAACCCGGCTTGAAAGAATTACAATCGTCCTTATTATGGAGTCAACGATCACCCACACAGCGGGTGGCTTGGATTTTACCGCCATAGGCGGTAAAAGACAGGGGCGCGAAGTGCCCCGATCGTTGCGGGTGAAACCGGGTGCTCCCGCACGCCGATTTCAGATTTTCATTATTTTGACAATACGCGACCTTTAAGATATAAATCTATTAAAGGATGCAAATGTAATAAATAATAATTTAGCAAATCTTTTTCCGAAGCAGAAAGGGAGAAAAGAATGAATCACAAAAATTGGGCATTTCTCGTCTTCTTTCTTGTTATCTTCGTCGCTTTTTTAGCCCCTTCGTGTGGTAAAAAAGAAATAAGTTCAAAACCCGTTATGTCGGAGGAGGAAGCTCGCAGGCAGGCCGAAGAGGAAGCCAGACGAAGAGAGATGGAAAAACAGGCTGGCATTCAGGAAGAATCACTTAAGGATGAAAGCCTTAGCGAAGAAAGAGAGAGAATCCGGGTTGAAAGAGACATGTTCGAAAATGAAGATATCCTGTTTGAGTTTGACAGCGCCAAACTGCCAAGCGAAGCCCAGGACATTTTACGTAGAAAAGCAGAATGGTTGAAGGAAAACCCCCGGGCAAGGGTTATCATTGAGGGCCACTGCGATGAACGGGGCACCAACGAATATAACCTGGCTTTAGGAGATCGGCGGGCCTTCAGTGCCAAGTCTTTCCTGGTTGACCTTGGTATTGTCGATTCCCGATTAACGACGGTAAGCTACGGTGAGGAACGACCGTTAGATCCGCGAGCAGTCGAAGATGCCTGGACCAAAAACAGACGCGCCCACTTTGTGATCAAACAATGAACAACTTTTTAGTTTCAGATACCATCGTTTTTCACGCACGCCCATAACACTTCATCAATGATGACTCGATACGAACCGAATGCCCCGCTGCGAAGGGTTGCTTTTTTTATTTCACCTCACGGGTTTGGACATGCTGCGCGCGCTGCCAGTATCATGGAAGCCTTGGCGGAAATTCAATCGCAGACTCTATTTGATATTTTCACCACCGTGCCGGCCTGGTTTTTTAACCATTCCAACGCTTTCGCCTTTCACTACCATTCCCTGCTAACCGATATCGGGTTGGTTCAAATGACTCCCTTTCAGGAAGATTTGCCGGCTACCGTTCAGAACCTTAAAAAATTTTTACCTTTTGATCATTCACAGATTGCTCCGGTAGCTCAAAAAATAAGGCACCTGAAAAGTGAACTGGTAATTTGTGACATTGCCCCGATGGGGATCTTAATTGCCAGAGAAGCCGGTGTGCCCTCGGTTCTAATTGAAAATTTTACATGGGACTGGATCTACCAGGGTTATGAAGAACCGGCAATTAATGAATTCGCGCAGTATCTGCAGTCTATTTTTTCTGAGGCCAGCTGCCACATTCAAACCGAGCCCATATGTAAACCCGCACCGGTTAATTATACAGCCGCACCGGCCAGTCGAAAAATAAAAACCCCTGCGGGCCTGGTCAGACAAGAGTTGGGATTATCGGACAGTTGCAAGGTCGTCATGATTACAACTGGGGGAACCCCGAAACGGTATGGTTTTATAGATAAGCTAAAGACCCAGACCGGTATCCATTTTATCATAGCGGGTGCCAGCAATTCTGTTAGCATTCAGGATAATTTAATATTTTTGCCGCAAACCTCAACCTACTTTCATCCTGATTTAATCAATGCTTCTGATGCCGTCATCGGCAAAGTCGGTTACGGTACCATTGCGGAAGTCTACCACGCCGGTATTCCATTCGGGTATGTAGCCCGCACCCATTATCGCGAATCGAAACCTCTTGTTAATTTTATCGAAAACAAAATGCATGGTTTTGCCATCAGCGAATCGGAGTTTCATAACGGAAATTGGACGGCCAGGCTAAAACATCTTCTGGCGATGCCACGTATTGAGAGAAACACCTCAAACGGTGCACGCCAAATTGCCGACTTCATCAGTCATCGTTTAGAAAAATAAGATTTTAGTCTTGCAGGCCCTTCGACTGAAATACTACTGAAATTTAGAAATTTGATCTTCTCCGGATAGAGCAAAGGGGCACACGAAAAGCCGTTTCAAAAATATGAAATCGCTTCTTAAAAGGAGTATCGATTATGCAAGAGCTATATATCCGTTTGGCCAGGCACCTGGAACATCTTATCATGGGATATCCCTACACCGACGAGCTCATTGATCTTCTAATGGAAATGTTTAATCCGACTGAAGCCCAGGTCGCCCTGGCGATACCCAACGATCTTGCCCCGTTGGAGGTCGTCAGTCTTGAAAATATCGCTGCCCGCACGGATCTTCCCTTGCCTGCGGTTGCCGAAGCATTGGAATCCATGGCCGGCCGCATCATGCTGTATACGGCCCCCATCCATGACGGATCGACGGGGTATGCCTTGCTGCAGATTGGTTTCGGATTACCGCAGACATTTTTCTGGGGAGGAAAACAGGATGAGACGGCCAAACGCATGGCAAAGCTGGTGCTGAACTATTTTAAGATTCCAGTTACAGAGAAGGTTTACGGCGGTGCACCGACAAAATCTTTCAAGTACAGCCCTGCCAGCTCGAGCATCGAAGTTCCCATGCAGGGTGTCATGCCGAACGAACAGATCGGGCCCATCGTTGACGCCGCATCTAAGATCGCGGTAGCCCATTGTCCCTGTCGTATGTCGGCAAAGATTCTTGGCCGCACGGATTGCACTCACAGCCTTGAAGTCTGCATCAAGTACGATGAACTGGCTGAATTTGTGATCGACAGGGGTCTGGCCCGCGAAATTTCCAAAGATGAAGCGCACCATATTATGGAAAGCAGCGAAAAGGAAGGTCTGGTACACATGGTGGACAACGCCCAGGGCCAAATTAAGCATACATGTAATTGCTGCGGACATTATTGCTGGAACGTCGGTATTATCAGACGCCGAAAAATACCGCGGGACCAGTTAATGGCGGTCTATTTCATCCGTGAAACCGAGCTGGCGGAATGCATCGGCTGTGGCGCCTGCGCCGATATCTGCCCGGTGGAGGCCGTAGAAATGGTTGACGATAAACCGCAGGTCGATCCAGATTGGTGCATCGGATGTGGCGTATGCGCTGTTCAGTGCCCGGCAAGTGTTATATCCATAAGCCGCCGCCTTGAAAACCACGCTCCGAAAGATTTTGCTCAACTGCATCAGTTGATAAAAGAGGGAAAGGGACTCTAAATCCATCGGCAGGAACCAATCCTCCAAATTATTCCATCCCGCCGTTCTACCCGCCCTTTTTTGCTAAATGTGAAAAAAATTTCTCAATAATCAGGAATCGATTTCATAAGATCTATAACGTAAAGGCAACATCTTTGTAAGCGATTGCGCTAAGTGCCTATAATGGCTGAATCGCCGGAAGAATTTTCATTGGCATAAAGCTTGCTAATTTTATAGTGGTTGTCAAAAAAACGTTGCGGTGTTCAAACGTTTTTTTGCTACAACCCCTTATGCCGAAATTCTGAAATTCGGAACATTATGATGGAAACGGTATAATTGAACACATTTGATGGAATGCCTCGCATTGCGGCAATAAATGTGCTTGTTTGCGCTTTTACGTCAGGCAGCTGTCAGGCTGAGCCACAAAATAGAATTGAATGCTTGTGTTCTTTTGTAAACTGAAAAGCGAAATACCTAAAGTAACAGTTGAAAAGGAGAGGGAAGAAACTTGGACAAAAAGGGGCAGCAGATAATCATAAAAGACAGAGGCGGAACACGAACAGGCACCGATAGAAGGAAAAACCAGCAACCCTGCGATGGTATTGAAAAGAGGTCCGGTCGCGACCGTAGAAAAGGATTTGATCGCAGAAGTGGTCTGGCCCGAAGACGGACTCCCGACCGCAGGGATATAAATAGACGCTGGGACGGAAGCTGCATCGAACGTCGCGATAGTTTCAGGAAATAGAAGCATTATGGCAAATACTGAAAAAATAGTTTTTTTAAACAACAACCCGCAAGCATCTAAAGGTCATATGTTCGCTGATGATCAAAGAGCCAGCAAGCGATTTGTCTATGAGGCCGCCATTATAATCGAAAAATGTGACTCCAGGACTTATACTCACGGCAGAATGTACAACTACAGCTCGGGCGGCATTTATTTCGAATCAGATGTTGCATTTCAACCCGGCACTCAGGTGCGAATCGACATCGAAAATCCAAGTAAGGGTCTTAACTCCGGACATCTCCTCTGCAAAGTAAAATGGTGCAAGGAAATTGCTGCTGCAGTGGTTTTATATGACTACGGCATCGGTATTGAATTTGACCGTTCGATGAATCGCATAGCTTTCAATGAGAAGCTCAAAGTCATTCAGGGCGGAGCGGATCATAAAAAGACCTAAAGGATTTTAGGCTGGCAAAAGCATCTTAAATAACAAAAATCGGCTGCTTCGAGAAGGCGGCAAAGGTTTTTCTAGCGTGCCGATGAGACAAGCTTCCCCCCAAACGGGTTAAAACAAAATTAAAAAGCCCTTATCGATAACCGGTTCTAAGCTAAAAGCGTTATCGGAAAGGGTTTTACTTTCAAGCAAAAACAGATTTCGGCCAAATTCCTTTGGGCGGAATTCAGTCGGAATACTTTTCTTTAAAGGCCCGCCGGCGTTCCATTTTTTTCTTCACTTTTAAGTTTTGCAGGCTTCTTCGGTCTGAGCCGCTTCGACGGTATCGCTGAACTCTTCTTTCCGGGAAATGGTCTGAGGAAGAAGATTTGCGGCGATCGGGCAGGGTACGTCTTCCGCCCCGATCTTTTAATGAACGAATATCAATGGTATCGGCCACGATTCAATGCCTTTTTTCCGTGAATCGGTATATCCCCCGAGTGTTCCCGTCGATGAAAAAGATAAAAGATTTAACAAAAAGTTTATTTTGCTTAACGCGTGCCGGTCAGATGATTTTTGAAAAATTTCTTCAGCCGCTCCCTGCCATCATTGGAAAGTGCACGGGAATCATCCAGGTCTTTGCCGTGCAATTCCTCATGGCAACTGGCGGCTCTAATCGTCTCAAATTGTTCCCTGCACCTTGAGCAATATTTGCACATCAGAAGGTGCATCCACACCAGTACGCGTTGATAAAAAGGCAGGGCTCGATCCAAAGATTCAGAGACTAACTGAGAAACGTCTTTGCAGTTAAACATCCAGTGCATCGTTCACTCCTTTATTGTCCGGCGCTCAGCCATTTATTCTCAAGGCAGCGCCGCAGCGACATGCGCGCCCGATAAAGCATGACCCAACTATTCGTCGCGGTTATGTCTAGGACCTTACAAACTTCTTCCGTGCTGAGTCCATCCATTTCACGCAACATAAATGCCTCGGCCAGACGCTTCGGAAGTTCTGCTAAACAGCGATAAAGCACATTTAAAAATTCTTTTTGTTCATAGATGTTTCCTGGATTGATGGCCCATTTGCTTGGCCGTATCAGCCATTCTCCGCGATCGTCAAAGTCCGCGTCCGCGATATCGGTTAGCGTCTCGATTTTATCTGTAGACGGTTCTCGAATTTTTTTGCGGATGTAATCGACGATCTTATGTTTCAATATCGCAATCAGCCACGTCCGACCGGCGGAACGGCCTTTGAAGTTTTCGCGGGCTCGCAGAGCGGCCAGAAACGTCTCCTGAACCAGATCTTCGGCAACAGAAGGATCTTTAACCCTTGATAAGGCAAATCGATAAAGGAAATCTCCATAATTGTCCACCCATGTTTCCGGGTTATCGATATTTGTTGCGTCGGATGTCCTATCACTCATTATGATACCCGATTGATAAAACCTAAATTGAGCGTTTCAAATGTGTTTGCGGCTCCAGATACTTTCCCACACGCATTAGCCGCTCGGACGGATGGCGAATCTAAAGCCGTAAAACACTCAGGCCTGCCGCAAAAATTTCTTTAGCATGATTGTGTTTTTGGGAAACTATATCAGCAATTAACAGGGGTTGCAATGTCAGACTAATTTTTGGACGGCCTCAAGCACGGCATCATAATTTGGCTCTTCTGACAGCTCTTTGACATTCTGGATGTATCGAATGATGCCGTTTCGATCTAATATAAAAATCGATCGTCCCAGCAGGCGCAGTTCCTTGATTAAAACACCGAATGCGGTCCCAAAAACTGTATCGCGGTGATCTGAAAGCGTGACGACATTTTCAACACCTGCGGCTCCACACCACCTCTTCTGGGCAAAAGGCAGATCCACGCTGACGGTTAAAATAACAACATCGTCACCCAGCTGGCCGGCGGCTTCATTAAACCGGCGGGTTTCCATATCACACACCGGTGTGTCGAGAGACGGTACCGATGAAATCACACATACTTTACCCTGAAATGATGACAGTTTGATCGGATTTAAGTCATTGTCCAGTAACTTTAAATCCGGAGCCGAATCTCCAACGCTCAGCTCTTTGCCGATCAGGGTGAGAGGGTTACCATGCATGCTAACAGCTGCGCTGCGTTCTTCCATTTTGCTCTCCTTTCCATAGAGAATAATCCTCTGCAAGCACCAAGAAAATATTAAATCTTAATGAACATAAGACTTTTTAGATATAATTCAACTTCATCGTAATGATGTTTCAATATTCTCGGCAAGACGGAATCTTTTTATGATATCCCGGATTGCAACAGTTCCCAAAAGCCAGTTTTTGAAATACTCGCGATGGCAAGATCACATCTCTCATGGTTCCCGAAAATCTAAAACAACCATCGCCCCTACGCGCGCTTGACTAAACCAATTACGCAATTACATTAGCTGTAAGTTTCAAAGGTATCATTCGACAAAAAAGCTAAAACTTCATTCGGATTACATTTTAATGCCATGATTCTTATAATGATTTCGATGAAGGTGAGAGGAAGTTAAAAATGAAAGAACGATATTTATTCTTCTTCATATTATCTTTGTCTTTGTTCTTTATTGTGGGAGCATCTGGTGCCACTGCACCAACCCGGGCCTCAACGGTTAATCATGAAATCTGGGCCGAGCTTCTGAACAAATATATAAAACAGGGCGGCGTGGATTACGCCGGCTTTAAATCAGAAGAAGACCGATTGAACCAGTATTTAATGGTACTTGAGAATACGGATTCAAAGAGCCTGTCCCAAAGCGAGCAGTTCGCATTTTATACCAATGCCTATAATGCCTGGACCATCAAGTTGATTTTAAGCGGTTATCCGGGCGTTAAATCTATAAAGGACCTCGGCAGTTTTTTAAGGAGTCCATGGGAAAAGAAATTCGTGCGCCTTGACGGTGATGTGACCACACTGGATGATATTGAGCATAATATTCTCAGACCTCGATTCAAAGACCCGCGCGTGCATTTTGCTATCAACTGTTCGGCGGCCAGCTGCCCGCCGCTGAGACCGGAACCTTATTTGGGGGACTCATTGGAACAGCAGCTGGATCATTCAACCCGGTCGTTTCTCAATAATCCAAACAGCTACCGGTTTGATGGCAACACATTGTATGTCAGCCGCATATTTAAATGGTTTTCTGAAGATTTTAACGATGATGTTCTGGATTTTTATTTGAAGTATGCCGAAGGCGATCTGAAAAAGAAATTAGCTCAAAAAAAAGATGCGCTACAGATTAAATACTTGCATTATGATTGGTCACTAAACGATGCCTAAACCTAAAAAATCGCGTTTTGATAAGGCTGTTAAGGTTTAAGAAAAGGCTTCAGCATCTCAAAAGCAAACGGAGTAATGAAGCCGGCATCGATTTTGGATTGTAGATTTTGGATTTTAGATTCTCAAAAATTGGCAAACGATAACATCAGTAAAGAGCTGCCAATTGTCTCCACCAATCCGCAATCCGCATTCTAAAATCCACAATCGAATAGGGAGACCGAAATGGCAGATTATGATTATGATATCGGAATCATCGGTGCTGGAGCTGGTGGTTTGACCGTAGCGGCCGGAGCAGCCCAGCTGGGTGCCAAAACACTTCTGATTGAAAAAGAAAAAGAACTCGGGGGGGACTGCTTGCATTTTGGCTGTGTCCCCAGCAAAACGCTTATCAAGAGCGCCCACGTCTACCATTTGATGAAAAATGCTGAAAAATTCGGTCTGCCAAAGGTAGACCTTCCGCCGGTCGATTTTCGAAACGTGTCAGAGAGGGTAAGATCGGTGATTGCCACCATCCAGCATCATGATTCCGTAGAACGTTTTTGTGGCCTGGGTGTTCAGGTTGAATTCGGCCATTCGAATTTTACGGATGAACACTCCATCCGGTTAAACGGGAAAAGCTACACATCCAAAGTCTGGGTGATTGCTTCAGGATCTTCGGCCAACATCCCTGCCATCAAAGGCCTCGATAAAACGCCGTATATCACCAACAAGGAAATTTTCTACCTCGATCATCTTCCGAAATCTATGATTGTATTAGGCGCCGGGCCGATTGGTATTGAAATGGCTCAGGCATTTAGCCGGTTTGGAACCGATGTAACGGTTGTGGATATGGCGCCCCAGATTCTCCGCAATGATGATCAGGATCTGGCCGATACGGTAATGGAGACACTGGGTTCTGAGGGCGTAAAATTCTATATCAACCATTCCATTGACGCCGTACGCGATCTGGGCAACGAAAGAGAGATGATCGTAAAGAGCAAAGACGGCAATACTCATAGCTTAAAGGCTGAAGCGCTTCTGATTGCCCTGGGTAGAGTTGCCAATGTTGAAGAACTGGGGCTGGAAGCCATCGGCGTTGAACACGATCGGCGGGAGATCAAGGTTGACAGTCGAATGCGTACCAACCACAAACATATTTATGCGGTGGGGGATGTTAACGGCGGTTTTAAATTCACCCATGCTGCCGGATATGAAGGCGGCATTGTGGTTAGCAATGCCATTTTTCGCCTTCCCCGCAAAGCCGACTACACCTATTTACCGTGGTGCACCTTCACAGACCCGCCGTTGGGTAATATCGGTATGAACGAAAAAATGGCCAGGGAGGCCGGCATCGACTACAAGGTCTGGACCGAAGAATTTAAAGACAATGACCGAAGTGTGGCCGAGGGGGAAAAAATTGGAAAAATTAAGATGCTGCTGAATGGGAAGGAAAAACCCATCGGCGTTCAGATTTTAGGATCCCACGCCGGGGACCTGCTCGCTGAGTGGGTGGCCGTATTAAACGGAAAAGTTAAACTGGCTACCCTGGCGGCGGCCGTGCACCCTTACCCGACCATCGGCGAGATTAACAAACGGGTGGCCGGCAAGTTCTTTTCTCCGAAAATATTCTCTGAAAAAGTTCAAAAAGGATTGAAATTTTTCTTCCAGCTCAAAGGAAGAGCGTGTGAGATTGAGGCCTGACAGCAGTCCGATACAGAAGTGAATGAAAGAGAAATCAGCATGAAACTCGCAATGATTGGATTGGGAAAGATGGGAATGAATATGGCCAGACGGCTGATGCCGGACAGCCATGAAATCATCGCCTATGATCTATCAAAAGAGGCTGTTCAAGAGATTACCGCTGAAGGTGCTACCGGTGCGGCCTCGCTTCAACAGGTTGTAGAAATGCTTTCAGCTCCACGAATTGTGTGGATCATGCTACCGGCCGGCAAAGCGGTGGAAGACATGATCAACCAGCTAAAAGAACTGTTAAGTTCAGAAGACATCATCATTGACGGCGGCAACACCTATTACAAAGATGATCTTCGCCGCTTTGAAGCGCTTAAGACAGCAGGCATTCACTATATGGACGTGGGTGTCAGCGGTGGAATTTGGGGCCTTAAGGTCGGATATTTGAGAATTTAACAGCCGAATTGAAAAGATAGGCATGAAAACCAAAGTCACCGATCCGAATATAATCGAAGACGCCATGGCAACGGTGAGGACACCGGATTTAGGGCTGGACCCTATGGAGTGTGTGGCGCCCGAGCGCAGTGATCCCTGCACGATTGTCATTATGGGAGCAAGCGGTGATTTAACTTCACGAAAACTCATACCGGCGCTATTTGATCTTTACTTAAATGATGGATTGCCCGATCGTTTTTTGATCATCGGCTCCAGTCGGATTGACCTCGACGAACAGGAATTCAGAGCGAACATGCAGTCGGCCTTAAAAAATGCTGGCGTCTATAATGAAGCCAGATGGCCGTCTTTTGCCGAAACCCTCTACTATCGCTATACGGATTTTGAAGATCTGGAGTCGTTTAGAATACTGGCCCAACACCTGCGGGACCTGGATAAAAAATTTAACATCGGTGGAAACCGAATTTTTTATATGGCCCTGCCGCCATCGGTTTACAAATCAGCTGCCCGGATGATCGGGCAGGTCGGCCTGGCGGACGAAAATCAAAACGGCAATGGCTGGTCGCGAATTGTAGTGGAAAAGCCCTTCGGAACAGATCTGAAATCAGCTGAAGATCTGGACCAAAGCCTTCACAGGGATTTCAGAGAACCCCAAATTTTCAGGATCGATCATTACCTGGCCAAAGAAACGGTTCAAAATGTGTTGATGTTGCGTTTTGCCAACTCCCTGTTTGAGCCGATATGGAATCGACGTTATATTGATTACATCGCCATCACCGCCATCGAGCATCTGGGGGTTGAGCATCGTGCCGGGTATTACGAACAGTCCGGTGTTTTAAGAGATATGTTCCAGAACCATATGATGCAGCTTCTGGCCCTGACGGCCATGGAGCCCCCATCGCGTTTCGAAGCGAATCATGTCAGAGACGAGAAGGTCAAAGTATTTCGCGCTCTGAGACCTTTTATGGTGGACCAGCTCAAGGAATACCTGGTTCTTGGGCAATACGCGGCCGGCACCGTCGATGGAAAACCGGTTCCCTCCTATCGAGAGGAATCCGGTGTGGATGAGAACTCCCTTACGCCCACCTTTGCCATGATGAAAGTCTACCTGGACAACTGGCGCTGGCAGGGTGTTCCCTTTTACCTGACCTCCGGCAAGCGCATGGATCAAAAATTAACCGAGATTGCCATCCAGTTTAAGCGTGTCCCGCATTCGATGTTTCGCCACACACTGGGTGAAACGATCGCGGCCAACCGGCTCATTCTGGGAATCTACCCGGAAGAAAAAATAACCCTGACGTTTCAAACCAAAAACCCCGGTGCGGTTGTTTGCCTGCGCACCGTAACCATGGATTTTCGTTACGAGCAAAATTACAGCGGTCCTATCCTGGATGCCTATTCCAGGACGTTGATTGATTGTATGCTGGGGGATCAAATGCTGTTCTGGCGGCAGGACGGCGTTGAACTTTGCTGGAAGTTTCTGATGCCCATCTTAAATCGCTGTGAAACCTGTGGCGATCAGGCCGATTTGCTTCACTTTTATGAAGCCGGCACTAGAGGGCCGAAAGCGATTGAGCAAATAACATAGAAGTTCAAATTTCAGACAATAATAATTAATTATGGCTACTGGTTTCTGGCTTCAAAAAGGTTTCAGGTGTCAGATTACAGAGCTCAGATGTCAGAGGACAGAAGACCGATGGTAAAAACTGGAGTATGAAACAGCATGATTGTCATCTGTCCTCTGTTTTCTGTTATCTGTTGACTGATCTCTGACACCTGACACCCGAAACCTGAAACCTGATAGGCTACCAGTCGCCAGTTACCAGAAGCAAGAAGCCAGCGGCCAGGAGCCAGTGACAAGCAGCCAGCGACAAGGAGCCAGATATGGAGGAAGTGATGCAACAGGCGGTTAACAACCGCAAAAAAGCCGTCATAAAAGCGTTAATCCTGGCGGCATTTATAATCGGAGCGATCCTGCTGGTGCGCTTTACTCCGGTGAAGCAGTTTCTAACAGTCGATGCGCTGGGCCGCTTTTTAGATATGGCCGGATTCTGGGCTCCGGTGGCATTCATCCTGGTTTATGCGACAGGGGTCTGCCTTTTTGTGCCGGGCACACTGATCACGGGACTGGGCGCAGCTATATTCGGTGCCTACTGGGGATTTGTCTGGGTGTGGATCGGAGCCATGCTGGGTTCCGGCGCTGCCTTTTTTATCGGGCGTACGCTGGGTAGAGAATTTGCCGCTTCCCTGATCGGTGATAAACTAAAAAAATATGACGATGCCATTGAGCGTAACGGATTTGCCACCGTTTTATATCTACGCCTCGTATACTTCCCTTTTACACCTATGAATTTTGGAATGGGACTGACCAAGGTGCATTTTTGGGATTACTTTTCTGGAACCGGCCTGGGTATTATTGTCGGCACCTTTATTTTCACGTTTTTCGTCGGAACGCTAAAAGAGGTTTGGGCCTCGGGTAACTGGGCCGAACTGTTATCTTTCAAGGTCTTTTTCTCGATCGGCTTGTTTGCATTCTCGTTATTTATCCCCAAGATTATCAAAAAAATCAAAGGTGAAGAAAACTAAAACAGGGTCGAAATGAGTTAAAACTCGAAATCCGAATGTCGCCTGATTTAATAAAATGGGTCGAAACAAATTCAAAACCCGAATTTCAAATGACCAAAACGTAAACCTTTTAAATATCAGGTCTTCATGAGTTTTGAATTTAGAATTTGGAAAATTAGGATTTGTTTCGCATTTCGTGCTTCGATATTCGGATTTACTTAAGGTTTAATCATCACATGCACCTGGCACTTCAAAGATTTACGTTATTTAATTTAATTGGGTATTTATTGACAAAGGGAGGAGCTAATGCCGACAAAACTGGACCAACTCTGTATTAACACGATTCGAATGCTTTCTGCCGATGGGGTGGAAAAAGCCAGATCAGGTCATCCTGGCATGCCCATGGGAGCTGCTTCAATGGCATATGTTCTCTGGACCCGATTCTTGCGGCACAATCCCAAAAATCCCGACTGGCCCAACCGGGACCGCTTTGTATTATCAGCCGGCCACGGCTCGATGCTGCTTTACAGTCTTTTGCACCTGAGCGGTTATGATTTGCCCCTGGAAGAGCTTCAAAATTTTCGCCAGTGGGGAAGTAAAACACCCGGCCATCCCGAACACGGCCTCACACCGGGCGTGGAGACGACGACCGGCCCTCTGGGGCAAGGATTTGCCAACGGCGTGGGCATGGCCCTTGCTGAACGCCACCTGGCTGCGCGCTTTAATCGGCCCGGTCATCACATCGTCGACCATTTTACCTATGGTATTGTCAGCGACGGAGATCTTATGGAGGGCATCTCTCACGAGGCGGCGTCACTGGCCGGGCATTTAGGTCTGGGCAAGCTGATTTATTTCTATGATGACAACCATATTTCGATCGAAGGTAATACCGATCTTGCTTTTACCGAAAACCGAACCGGTCGTTTTGTCGCTTACGGTTGGCATGTCCAGCGTGTAGATGACGGCAATGATCTGGAAGCGCTGGAGCAAGCACTTGTTGAAGCCCAAAAAGAAACAAAACGGCCATCGCTGATTGCCGTGCGAACCCACATCGGTTACGGAAGCCCCAACAAACAAGATACCGCCGGCGTACATGGGGAACCCCTGGGACCGGAAGAGCTCAAACTAACCAAGGAAAACCTCGGCTGGCCCCAGCAACCGACCTTCCTAATTCCGGATGAAGCCCTGGCGCATTTCCGTCAGGTAATCGATGAAGGCCAGAAACTGGATGACCGCTGGCAGGCCGCTTTTGAAGCCTATCAGGAAAATTTTAAGGAATCCGCTGCTGAATGGCAACGTTGGATAAACGGTCAACTTCCGGATACATGGGAAAATGATATTCCGGTGTTTGATCCCGATGAAAAAGGAACGGCAACGCGGGTTGCCTCCGGAACGGTGTTAAATGCAATAGCGCCGAAAATTGGGAATCTGATTGGCGGCTCGGCCGACCTGGCGCCTTCTACCAAAACCCTGATTAACGGAGAAAACGACTATCAGGCCCCAGATTATGGCGGCCGCAATTTGCGTTTCGGCGTGCGGGAACATAGCATGGGCGGCCTTTTAAACGGCATGGCGCTGCATGGGGGTTTGATTCCCTATGGGGCCACATTTTTAATTTTTTCCGACTACATGCGCCCGGCTATCCGTCTGGCAGCGCTGACAGGATTGAAAGTCATTTATGTGTTTACCCATGACAGCATCGGTCTGGGTGAGGATGGGCCCACCCATCAACCCATAGAACAGCTGGCCGCACTGAGGGCAATACCGAACCTCACTGTCATTCGGCCCTGTGATGCGAATGAAACCGCCCAGGCCTGGCGGGCCGCCATCAACCACCGGGGCGGCCCGGTGGCTCTGGCATTGACCCGCCAAAACCTTCCCACCCTGAACCGCAACGCGACCTTTGCCTCCGCTGAAGGCCTGCACCAGGGTGCTTATATTTTGAGCGACGCCGGTAACGAAAAGCCGGAAGTGATTCTGATGGCCAGCGGCTCGGAAGTCGAAATTGCCCTTGAAGCCGCTGAAATAATCAAAGCAAAGGGGCTGGCCGTTCGGGTGGTGAGCATGCCCTCCTGGGAATTGTTTGATGCCCGGCCGCAAGACTATCAACACCAGGTCTTGCCGCCGGGGTGAAAGCAAAAATTGCCATCGAGGCCGGTAGCCCCCAGGGCTGGCACCGCTATGTCGGTGAATTTGGCCGCATCATTGCCCTGGATCATTTCGGTGCATCAGCGCCTTACAAGATTCTGTATGAAAAATTCGGACTCACGGCCGCGCGCGTCGTTGAAAAAGCGCTGGAAATTGTATAAAGATTAAAATTGATTTGATGGGAAAGAAGATGATAATGGAAAATATCCAAACCATTTGATCAATTCAATCAAAGGAGAATATGATGTCAAAACTGATCGAACTTGAAAAAATGGGCCAATCCATATGGCTGGATTACATTCAACGCTCTTTGGTTACCTCCGGAGAACTAAAACAGCTGGTCGACAACGGTCTCAGGGGCGTAACGTCAAATCCGGCGATATTTGAAAAAGCCATTGCCGGCAGCAACGACTATGATGAAGATCTAAAACAGCTGATCAATACCGATCAAACCATTGAGCAAATCTACGAAGCCCTGGCTATTAAAGATATTACGCTGGCCACCGATACGCTGCGCAGCGTTTATGATTCATCCAGCGGCAAAGATGGCTATGTCAGCCTTGAGGTCAGCCCGGAGCTTGCCTATGAAACCGAAAAGACCATCGCCGAAGCCAGACGGCTGTTTGAAACCGTAAACCGGCCCAATGTAATGATCAAGGTGCCGGCTACACCGGCAGGTCTTCCGGCCATTACCGAATTGATCGGTTCCGGGGTCAATGTAAATGTTACCCTGATTTTTGGGTTGGATAATTATAAAGCCGTTGCCGGAGCCTACCAATCCGGGCTGGAGAAGCTAACCGAAACCGGACCTGCCGTCAAGGGGGGACATCCGGTTGATAAAGTCGCATCGGTGGCTTCATTTTTTATCAGCCGGGTGGATACAGCCGTGGACAAAGAACTGGGTGCCATCGACAATACGGAACTTGCGGGTAAAATTGCGGTTGCCAACTCAAAGATCGCTTACGCGGAATACAAAAACATACTTCAGCAGCCCCGCTGGCAGCAACTGGCCGATAAGGGCGCACGCATGCAACGCGTATTGTGGGCCAGCACGAGTACGAAAAACCCGGCGTACCCGGATAACCTGTATGTGGACGAACTGATCGGGCCCGATACGGTAAACACATTACCGCCCTCAACGCTGGAAAGCTTTATAGACCACGGCCGGGTGGCCGAGACCCTTACCCAGGGCCTGCTGGAAGCGCAAAGTCAGGTTGCCAAACTGGCAGATCTGGGGATTGATCTGAAAGCCGTCACCCAAAAACTGCAGGATGACGGAGTTGTTGCTTTTGCCAGGCCTTTTGGCAAGTTGCTGGAAAGCATCGCTGAAAAGTGCAAACTTCTTAAAGCCGCGTAGGCCGCCAATGAAATTAGAGATATTATTATCCACAGATTACGCAGATTACGCAGATAAAAGAGGTTATGAAATCGAAAAATAATCTGTGTGAATCTGCGAAATCTGCGGATGTATTGAGCATCTGGGAAAACAAATGAGTTGCGGATGCAAAAATTTGGGATACGGAAACAAGGAAAACCACGGGTTTGAAAAAACAGGATGAATTAAAACAGAAAGCGGCCCATCGCGCCGTCGAATTCGTTGATTCCGGCATGGTGGTAGGCCTGGGTACAGGCAGCACGACGGCGTTTGCCGTGATCCGAATCGGTGAGCGCCTTAAATCCGGTGATTTGAAAAACATTGTCGGCATCCCGACCTCAATCCGTACTGAAATACTGGCCGGTGAATTGGGTATTCCCTTAGGCGGATTGGATGATCAACCGGTGATTGATGTAACCATCGATGGGGCCGATGAAGTCGATCCGGATCTGAACCTGATTAAAGGCGGCGGCGGGGCGCTGCTGCGGGAAAAAGTGGTTGCACAGGCCAGCCGGCAAAATATTATTATTGTGGATGAAAGCAAACTTTCACCCCGGTTGGGCACCCGCCGGGCCTTGCCGGTCGAAGTCATCCCGTTTGCCGCAAAATACGCAGAAAATTTTCTCAAATCACAGGGGGCAGCCGTCTCCCTACGCCTTGATGATAAAGGGCAGCCCTATCAAACCGATCAAAACAATTTCATCCTTGATTCAAATTTTGGAGAAATGGCGGATCCAAATGGCCTGGCGTCAAGGCTGAATGAACGCGCCGGCATCGTGGAACATGGGCTTTTTCTGGGTCTGGCAAGCGACGTCATTGTAGCTGCTGAAGATGACATCCGCCATCTAAAGCGCAACGACCAATGAAAACACGACGACAATTTATAAAATTTACCATTGAATTCCTTGTCGGCCTTGGCGTGTTTTTCAGCACCATTGGAACCTGGCTTGCAAAAGCCTATGCCCAGACCAAACGAATCCTACTTCCTAAAGGCACCGACCTGTCCACACTGAGTAATAAAAATCCAGCCACCCTGGATACGCGCAACCTGGAAATTATCCCATTGAAAGACTTTGAGACCATGGGTCTAACCGACCACGAAGTCGATCTGAAATCATGGCGACTGATAATTAAGGGTAATATCGCCGCACCGCGCAATCTAAGCTATTCACAGATACTCGAGCTCCCATCGATTGAACGCGATGTTTTATTGATCTGCCCCGGTGTTTTTACAAATCATGGAAGATGGAAGGGAATCTCCCTGATGACGGTGCTCAACCTGGCCCGGATGAAAGCAGATACCACCCATATTACGGTCTCCGGGCCGGTAGGTCCTTATGAAAAAACAGAGCGATTTCCAATCGCCGATATGCGTTCCAATAAAGTGTTTTTAGCCTATGCGGTCAACGGAGAAAAATTGCCTCAACAGCACGGATTCCCGTTGCGTATTGTTGCCGAAGATTATTACGGCTCCGATTGGGTTAAATATGTCTATAAAATTGAAGCCTTTAAGGTGGAAACTCAAAGTTAGAAAAACGATAAATCTTTAACACTCTGACAAGAAATAGAGGACATGATTATGGGAAATGGCAAAATCATTGAAAAGCAGGCGGATGGTTCTCTGGAGGTTCCCGAATTGCCGGAGATTCCGTTTATCGAAGGCGACGGAATCGGACCGGATATCTGGCGTGCGACTCGCATGGTTATCGACAGTGCCGTTCAAAAAGCCTTTGACGGCCGAAGGCAGATTTCCTGGCTGGAGGTATTGGCCGGGGAAAAAGGGTTTGAAAAAACCGGTAACTGGCTGCCGGATGAAACCCTGGAGACCATTCGAAATCATGCGGTGGCGATTAAGGGCCCCATGACGACACCGGTGGGAAAGGGAATTCGCAGCCTTAACGTGGCCATTCGGCAAAAACTGGATCTTTACGCCTGCGTGCGGCCGGTAAAATATATTGAATCGGTGCCCAGCCCCATGAAACGTCCTGAAAACATCAATATGGTGGTTTTTCGGGAAAACACTGAAGACCTGTACGCCGGCATTGAATTTCAGGCCGGCAGTGCGGAGGCCGCTAAGATGCGATCTTTTCTAAACGAACAGATGGGCACTTCTTTGTCCGCAGACACCGGGATCGGCATCAAACCCATCAGTGCAACCAACACCAAACGGCTGGTCGCCAGAGCCATAGCCTATGCCCTGGAAAACGGTTTTTCCAGTGTTACCCTGATGCACAAGGGCAACATCATGAAATTCACCGAAGGCGCCTTCGCCCAATGGGCCTATGAGGTGGCAAAGGAGAAATTCAGCGACCACACGATCACCGAAAACGAACTTTATGATCAGTTTGAGGGCAAACAGCCGCACGATAAGCTGGTGATTAAAGATCGAATTGCGGACATGCTGTTTCAACAGGTGCTGCTGCGGCCGGGTGAATACGGTGTGATTGCCACGCCCAATTTAAACGGTGACTATCTTTCAGATGCACTGGCCGCCCAGGTTGGCGGTCTGGGCATGGCCCCGGGTGCCAATATCGGCGACCGCTGTGCGGTGTTTGAGGCCACCCACGGCACGGCACCCAAATATGCCGGTCTGGACAAGGTCAATCCGAGCTCGCTGATCCTTTCCGGAGCCATGATGCTGGAACATATGGGCTGGCGGGAAGCATCCGAACTTATCCGCAAGGCACTTCAGGCCACGATCCAATCAAAAACCGTAACCTATGACCTGGCCCGCCAAATAGACGGGGCCAGTGAAGTAAAATGCTCCGAGTTTGCCCGGGCAATTGTGGATCGTATCGGCTAAGGGTGTAGCTCTTGCTTTTGTCTTCTGTCATCTGTTTTCTGTGCTCTGTCTTCTGTATCTTCCTGACACCCGAAACCCGAAACCTGATAGGCAGCCAGAAACCAGTGACCCTTTGTAAGGATAACCAATCCTTGGCGACATAGAAATTGCAATCTCAGAAAAATTAGCAAGGAGATATTTTTAATGGAAACCTACTACAAACCGGAAGATCTTTCCAAATTTGAAGAAATTGGAAAAGAGGCACCGGAATTGGCCCGTAAATTCTTCGACTACTACAATGCCGTCTTTGTCGAAGGAGAACTCACTGAACGCGAAAAAGCCCTCATCGCCCTGGCAGTGGCACACGCGGTTCAGTGTCCCTACTGCATTGATGCCTACACCCAGGCCTGTCTGGAAAAAGGGTCTAACCTGGCCGAAATGACAGAAGCTGTTCATGTAGTAACAGCCATCAGAGGCGGCGCCTCCCTGGTCCACGGCGTTCAAATGCGCAACATTGCGCAGAAATTATCGATGTGATAAGGACAAAAACAAAAACCTAAAAATGCCTGTTCAAGAAACCATATCCAAACCGAAACAAGCTCTGGAAGAGAAAGCAGCGGAAATCGTTCCATTTAAGTCCACTCCTCCAAACATGATCTCAAGCTCGTTCGCAATCCCGCTCATACCTTGCAGATCAATCTGGGATTTTTGTGCAACCAGACCTGCCAGCACTGCCATCTGAATGCCGGCCCGGCCCGTAAAGAAAACATGGGTTCCGATACGGTCAATGAGGTCGTAGCCTACGCCCAAAGATGCCATTTTGACACCATTGACATCACCGGTGGCGCTCCGGAATTAAACCCGCACCTGCTGGATTTGATTAAGAAAATCTCTCCGCTGGCACCCAGAATTATGTTGCGCTCAAATCTGTCGGCGTTAAAGGATCAGATGAATCGCTTAATCGAACCGCTCAAATCACACAGGGTAGTAATCGTCGCATCATTTCCATCATTGAATTTGAACCAGACGGATTCGCAACGGGGAGAGGGAATATTTGCAGAAAGCATCGCGGTACTCAAAGAGTTGAATGCCATGGGTTACGGCCGCAATGGATCCGGGCTGGAACTGAACCTGGTATCCAATCCCACCGGCGCTTTTCTGCCACCGAACCAGGAAAAAACTGAAAAAAGATATCACCAGATTCTCGATCAAAAATGGGGTGTCAGATTTAACAGGCTATTTAGTTTTGCCAATGTTCCCCTGGGAAGGTTTCGGCAGTGGCTGATAAAATCGGGCAATTTCGAAAGCTACATGCAAAAGCTGGTTAGCAATTTTAATCCCTGTTCGGTTGAAGGGTTGATGTGTCGAACCCTGGTTTCTGTTTCCTGGGACGGGTATCTATACGATTGTGATTTCAACCTCGCCAGGGGTGTTTATATGGGCGGTAAAAAAATTCATGTCTCTGAGATGCCGGGTCCACCGGAACCGGACACACCCATCGTCACAGCCGATCATTGCTATACATGTGCGGCGGGTTTGGGCTTTACATGAGGCGGGACCATCGAGGCCTGAGTTCAGGCAGGAAAAAATAAATGCCGGTGTTGAAATGCGAACGGTTGATCGTCTTCACCCGTTTTCCCGAGCCGGGAACAACCAAGACCCGTTTGATCCCGGCATTAGGCGAAAAAGGGGCGGCTGATCTGCAACGCCGGATGACCGAACACATCATTTCAACAGCCGCAAAGGTAAGCAACCGGCCAGGGCTGTCGATTGAAGTTCGCTACGAAGGAGCCGATCCCGATTTAATGCAGGCCTGGCTGGGACCCCAGTTTACCTACAGTATGCAGGGGTCAGGCGATCTCGGCCGGCGGATGGCTCGTGCATTCGACGAGGTATTTCAAACCGAAACTGAGGCGGCTGTAATTATCGGCTGTGACATACCGGGGATTACCGCAAATATTATCCTGCAGGCATTTGAAGGGCTTCAAAAAAATGATCTGGTCCTCGGCCCGGCTCGTGATGGCGGTTATTATTTGGTCGGAAAAAAACGTGCTATTGCGGCTGATGCGAATCACCTCTTATTTAGCGGGATAAAATGGGGATCCGAAGAAGTCTTTACCCAAACTTTGCAAATTGCCAAAAGATCAGGGTTAAGTTTTATCCTGCTGGAACCGTTAGCGGATGTGGATCGCCCCGAAGATCTTCACATCTGGCACGAATTTAAAAATCATGCCGCCAATCCAGCCGAAGCGCAACGCATCTCAATCATTATTCCAACGCTGAACGAAGCACCGACCATAGCCGAAACAATTTGCCATCTCAAAGACCTGAACAGCCTGGAAGTAATTGTCGTTGACGGTGGCAGCGAGGATGACACTGTCGAACTGGCCAGGTCCAGTGGTGCGGAAGTTATTCAAGCGACCCCGTGCAAAGCCGTCCAGATGAATGCCGGCGCCTCGGTGGCAGGTGGCGATGTGCTGGTTTTTCTGCACGCCGATACCCTGTTGCCCAAACACTTTAAAAGACAAATCCTATCTGCCGTGAATCAAAACGGCGTGGCGGCCGGGGCCTTCCGATTAACCATCGATTCAACCGCCAAGGGTATTCGATTCATCGAACGCATGACCTATTTACGATCCCGCTATTTACGGATGCCGTATGGCGACCAGGCGCTTTTTATGAAAAAAACGCTTTTTGAAAAAATCGGCGGTTTTCCAGAATTGCCGATCATGGAGGATTTTATTCTGATCCGCCGATTAAGACGCCAAGGCAAAATCGTCATTCTGTCTGAATCTGTCATAACATCACCACGCCGATGGCTGCATCTCGGTATTTTCAAAACATGGCTGATCAATCAGTTGATCATCATCGCCTATTACCTGGGCATCCCCCCTGAACGATTGACCCGCTGGTACCGCCGCGAAGAAGACAAAACCGGTAATTAGTGCCCGACCCTTTTATTCGGATCAAAATGATCTTCCTGCAGTATCAACCTTCTCTTTCCTTATCCGTCAAGTTTTGATAGACATAGGTATACGCCCAAATCTTTATGTTTCGAAGTGCAATGAGAATATATGAATTCTATCTTTAATGCAGTTATGGGTTTATTTTCGACTGATCTGGCCATTGATCTGGGTACTGCAAATTCCCTCGTGTGGCTGAAAGGCGAGGGTATCGTACTAAACGAGCCATCTGTTGTTGCGCTTCAAACGGGCCAGAGGGCAAAAAATCGCATTTTGGCTGTTGGTCTTGAAGCGAAAAATATGCTGGGAAGGACACCCGGAAATATAGTAGCCATTCGTCCGATGGGTGATGGTGTTATTGCTGATTTTGAAGTTACCGAGGCTATGCTGCGGTATTTTATTCGCAGGGTGCATAATAGACGGAGATTTGTAAAACCGAGAATTGTTATCGTCGTTCCCTCCGGAATTACCCCGGTTGAAAAGCGCGCTGTCAGGGAAGCAGGGGAAGCTGTGGGAGCTCGCGAGGTATTTTTGATTGAAGAGCCGATGGCGGCCGCAATTGGGGCCGACCTCCCTTTCACAGAACCCATAGGCAATATGGTGGTTGATATCGGCGGCGGCACTACAGAGGTTGCTATTATTTCTCTGGCTGGAATTGTTAACAGTCGATCCATCAGGGTGGCCGGTGATAAGATGGATTTTGCAATCATACAGTATATCAGGAGGAAATATAATCTGTTAATCGGCGAGTGGACCGCTGAGATAATTAAAACCACAATCGGGAATGCATCCCCGGACCCTCAGAATCTTGAAACAATAGAAGTTAAGGGCAGAGATCTTACAAAGGGAATTCCCAAGGTTTTATCCATAGATTCAGAAGAGATACGGATGGCAATTTCCGAGCAGATAGATGCCATTGTGCAGACGGTGAAAACGGTTTTGGAACAAACTCCGCCGGAGTTGGCTGCAGACATCGTTGAAAGGGGAATTGTATTAACCGGTGGTGGTGCTCTTTTAAAAAATATGGACAAACTTCTCAGTGAGGAAGTCGGCCTTCCGATAACAATAACCGAAGACCCATTATCAACAATAGCTCTAGGTGCTGGTAAAGCTCTCGACAGCATTGAAATTCTCAAACAGGTCATGATCAAAAAGAGCCTGTTGGATATTTAAAAACTGCTTTTGTTTCTTTCAATCAAAATGGCCCATGCAGTTCCCACCCTTACAGCCCCTTGACTTATTGATTCGGACGCTTATTTTGTAGAACCGGTTGGCCAGTTGAGCCCGTTATGCCCGTTTTTAATAATTTAGAATTAAAATAAAAACTTCAGATTTTGATCGATAGCCCCGCCAAAAGGCGGAATTTAATGTACCAACCGTATAAATTAGTTAAGTTCAACAAGGCTTGCGCCGATATAATAAAAAAGCATCCCAGTTATCTGTTATCACAATTAATTTTGATTAATGAATTGGATTCTGTTATAGTTTAAACATTATTAAGAACTTTGAGCGGTAATGGGGCCAAACAGCGCTGCGCGATCGTCACCTCCCGAAAAGGTTGCCTGCCACGACTTCCATTCTCCGTTTTATACAGAACGACCTAAATCATTGCGCATACATACACAGCGATTTGAAAGTTTTACCGCTTTGAATAGCTTTCATGTCGGCAAGTCGCCCGTAAGATGCGCAATTAATTTTGACGCTGTGTATAACTAATATCCCGGGAATTGAATAAACACATTCAATTCTCACCCAGTGTTTCCCGAACAAGCTTTAACCTGATAGAACAGCTACGCGTTTAAAACGCCGCGTATCAAAATTAGACCGGGTATGGAAAAAAATGATAAATGATCATCGTATTCAATTCGAAAGACCGAATTTAGCCGAATTAATAAAACAGAATACCGTAGTGGACCTGCACTTTCATTCCCGCTATTCGGATGGGAATAATACGGTGGAGGCGATTGCCAGAAAAGCACACGAACTTGGAATCGGCATCGCTGTAACCGATCACAATGAAATAAGGGGAGCTGTTGAAATTGATGGATATCAGGATGTCTTCAGCATACCGGGTATTGAGATGACATCCAGAGAAGGAACGCATATACTTATTTATTTTTATCATATTGATAATCTTGAAAGTTTTTACACCAATGATGTGATCCCTTATATGGGTAATGATATCATGAGTTCCACCGCGCTGGAGATGGAAGAAATTATCAAACGTGCCCGCAAATTTAAAACCGTTATTATCTTTCCCCATCCATTCTGTGGCGTCTATACCGGCATTCAGAACTCATATTTCCCGGAGGCTCGACGCGAACGTCTTTTTTCCATGATCGACGGGGTTGAGGTGATCAATTCCGAAAATATGAATAAATCGAACTTGCGTAGTGCCCTGCTGGGCTTTAATTTAGACAAGGGGATTACCGGAGGAAGCGACGGCCACCGCATTCCCCAGTTGGGAAAAGTCGTGACCTACGCACCGTGCAGGCGCAGTCGCAAAGCTTTCCTGGATGCCATTAAAAAGAAAAAAGCAAAGGTGATTGGGAAGGAAATTGATCTTATCCGCAAGGTAACCTCAAACGGGGTTAAACTGCGATCCAATATTAAAAATTACCCGGATCTTGTTGAAAAGAATCTCAAATATAGCTATACAGTGATAAACTCCAAATCAAAGGAAATAAAAGAAACTGTGAAGCGCAGTTTGAATGGGAAAAAAAAGAGGTCGATAAAAAAATACAGGGCTGTATAAAAGGTTGATATTAAATTATATCCCGCTTTTCTGAGCTTTTTTACAGGTCCGAAATCGTCGGAGGTTACAGATTCCCGGCGATTTTTTTATTTAAATTCCGCCTATGATTCGGATGTTTCTCCCTTTTCATCCGGATTCAAATCTTCGATATCCACACCTCCGCAATCCGGACAAAAAATGTGAGTTTTGCCGGTTGACGCGTCATTGGTTTCATCCAGCTCGGTAGCCGGCCCCCGCCAGCCGCATGACTGGCATTCTTTGTGTTGCTCACCCATTGGCCCCACCTCGTTGATTTCAATGCACGGAATGTTGCCCAACAAACTTTAATCCGGATGTGAAATCAACCGGGTTCCATTATATCCAATTTTAAACCTGAGGGCAACTTTACCGTATAAATCTATACTTCCAATCCAAAAAGCATTAAATTTCCTTGACATTTTTGGCAGCATGCTCCACATTGTGCTCAAGATGCCACAATGTGTCATAAAAATCCGGTTGCAGATAATGTCCCTCGATGAGCAATGCGCCTTCTACTGAATCACGGATACGTTAATTTTCTGCTAAATTCATGCTCTCTGAAGCTGAAAACGCTAATATCCTAATCCGGACAAGCCGGAACAAATTGCCACAAAGGCACCAAAACACAAAGCGAAACCTCTGGTTAATATTCATCTTTGCGTCTTTGTGTCTTGGTGGCGTAAATGTTTTGCTACAAAATGCAAAAAAAATTTCTAAGGTACTAACAGTAGTAAGTGAGCCTCAACCTGACCGAAATCCCTTCCCTGACACATTGTGATCTTTTCACCTGATGTTGACGTTGTATTCAAAAAAATTATGAGCGGACCTCATGGCCACACAAAGCTTCATACAAAAACTTACGACGCCCCGCAGCCTCAGCAGGATGAGGTTCTATTTTCGCCTTTTCTTTATTTTAGCCTTTTTAATTATTTTAGCTGTCTGGCTGGATTATTGGCTTAGAGGCGAAATAGGGGTCGTAAAAAAATTCGCCGAATTTGTGGATGGCCGATGGGGTACCGGCGTCTTAATCGGTGGTGGTATTCTTTATGTTCTGCTATTAAGCCTGCCCTTTGTGCCCGGGGTAGAACTGGGTTTGTTGCTGATGTGTGTTTTTGGAAAAGAGGGAATTGTTTTTGTCTATTTTGCCACGATTGCAGGCTTAAGCCTGGCATTTATGATCGGTCGCTTGCTCCCGAAAAGATGGATTGATGCCCGGCTGCAAAAACTTGGATTTTCTCAAACCTGTGACAGCCGCTCCAATGAGATTAATCGGATGCTGGATACCTTTTCCATCAACCAGGAATTTTGTCAAAACCGGCTCAGGTCTTATTTATCGAAGTATCGCTATCTGACTATAGCCGTTTTATTCAATACACCCGGAAATTACCTCATCGGTGGCGGGGGTGGGATTTCCCTGGCTTGCGGTATCAGTCGCAGCATCTCGTGGAAATGGTTTTTGCTAACCGTTGTGCTGGCAGTTTCTCCGGTGCCCCTGCTTGCCTTTTTCGGTGTCATTCAGCTGGAAGCCATTTTAGGAATTCCAAAATAAAGCTGATTAAATTCTGCCGAAATGCATCAGATAATTCACATGCGTGTTCCCTCCCAGGGAGTATCTTTTTAAGATTGGATTGTAATGCAGCCCGGTTAGATCCATAAATGATAATCCAGCGGCTGCAGACCAATTTTGCAGTTCAGCAGGTTGGATAAATTTGCCGTAAGTGTGGGTGCCTTTGCGCACCAGGCCAAGAATATACTCCGCACCGATGATGGCAAATATAAACGCTTTGAGATTGCGGTTAATGGTTGCAGAAAACACATCCCCGCCCGGTTTAACCAGGTCTTTGCATGCCGTAATCACCGATGCCGGATCGGGCACATGCTCCAGCAACTCCAGGCAGGTGACCACATCAAATTGATCCGGATAGATTTTCGCAAATTGTTCAGCAGTAGATTTCTGATATGCCACTTCATGGCCGGATTCCCTCAAATGCAGTCGGGCGACCCCCAGTGCGGCATCACCCATATCAATTCCGGTAACTTTAGCACCCAGCGAGGCCATGGCCTCGGAAAAAATACCGCCCCCGCAGCCCACATCCAGCACAGATTTTCCGGCAAGAGGTGCGCGTTGGTTAATGTAGTTTAACCGCAGCACATTGATGTCATGCAGGGCCTTAAAATCGCCCTGCCGGTCCCACCAGATCGGGGCCATGGCCTCAAACCTGGCAATCTCAGCCGCGTCGATGTTAGGCGCCGGCTTATTCGTAAAATTTTCGGTCATTGTAAATTGGGTAATCAAATTAAAAAAACGAACTGTTCGTTGTCCGTTGTCGGTAGTCCGTCGTAAACCAGCAGAGGATGCAACGGACAAAAGACTACGGACAACGGACAATAAGTTCACGCACCGAATTCACCATTCAGCAATTTTATGAATTTTTATAAACCAAGCCCCACAACTGGGAAAGCAGCATGCCGGCAAGCATCAGCCCGCAGCCGACAAGTCCACGAGGAGAAATGATTTCACCCAGTATCAACCAGCCGCCGACGGCAGCAAAAACGGCCTCAAGGCTGAGAAGAATGGCTGCATGAGCCGGATGGGCATCTCGTTGGGCGATAACCTGGAGGGTATAAGCAATTCCGACGGAAAGCAACCCGGCGTAAAGAATAGGAATAGCGGCTTCAAAAATCGAACTCAATGTGATTAATTCTACAACTGATGCCGTGATGAGACTGAGAATTGAACAGGCAACATATTGAGAAAACGCCAATTTAATGGGATTGATCCTGGGTGAAAGCCAGCCGACAATCAAAACGTGCGCCGCCCAGAATATTGCGCCGATTAAAACAAGTAAATCGCCCATTTCAATTGTAAATTGTTCAGTAACACTTAAAAAATAAAGGCCAATTGCCGCCAGAATCGCGCCGATCCATGTTCCGATTTTTGGCTGTTGTTTCCAGAAAAGTCCCAGGACCGGAACCATAATCACATACAGGCCGGTGATAAATCCGGCCTTACCTGCCGTGGTATAGACAAGCCCAATCTGCTGTAATGACGCCCCTGAAAAAAGGGCCAATCCAAGCGCTGCGCCTCCAAAAAGAATCGTCTTTAATCCGGGATTCGGAAGAATTTTGTTCGTTGCCGTTCGCTGCTCACGGCTCATCAGTACAAGCGGCAATAGCGACAGGCTGCCAATCGCAAATCGAATACCGTTGAACGTAAAAGGCCCCACATAATCCATTCCCACCCGCTGGGCGACAAAGGCAAATCCCCATATGATTGCTGTGGTCAGCAAAAGCGCGTCTGATTTTACAGTGATAACTTTCATAACAAAAAGATTCTCATCTATTTTCATGCAAAATTTAGGTAATAATTTGATAAAAAGAGCACCATACTCGCCGGTCAATTTTGAGTCAAGCAAAGATCAAATGCAAATGTATAGAAATAAAAAGGTTGATTAACTATAACACTAAGAATAAATAAGAAGCTATCTCAGAAAGGTTGAGCCCGTTGCCCGTTAGCCCGTTTGCCGGTAAAAGAATTAAAATCAGACATTTTCCCTTTTTAACGGGCCTAACCGGCTAAACCGGCAACCGGCAAACCTGATTATCCTGTAAATCCTGCTTGCCCAGTGGAATGCGAAGCATATTCCACCGGGGTCTAACAATTACAATAAGGAGGACGCGATAATGAATCTGGCCAAGTTTCCCCGACGGCGTTATACGGAGGGGAAAACCCCCATTGAAAAACTCTCCCGGCTTTCTAAAGAACTCGGAGGACCTGCTATCTACATGAAAAGAGACGATCTGCTGGGGCTTGCAGGCGGGGGTAACAAAACTCGCAAACTGGAATTTCTGGTCGCCGAAGCTTTAGAACAGGGGGCCGACACATTAATTACCTGCGGGGCCGTGCAATCCAACCACTGCCGCCTTACGCTGGCAGCTGCCGTAAAAGAGGGTTTAAAATGCAGACTGGTTTTGGAAGAACGGGTAGCCGGCAGTTATCATCCGGAATCCGGCGGAAATAATTTTCTGTTCCGATTACTGGGCGCAGAAAAGATTAAGGTGGCTCCCGGCGGCTCTGACATGATGGCCGCGATGCAGCAGGCGGCCAATGAAGTCGCCGCGGAAGGCAGAAAAGCCTTTGTCATTCCCGGCGGCGGCTCCAATCCTGTAGGAGCTACCGGTTATGTGGCCTGCGCGCAAGAAATTCTTGCCCAAACCTTTGATCTGGGAATCAACATCGATCGGATTGTTTGCGCCAGCGGCAGCGCCGGAACCCATGCGGGACTGGTCACCGGTTTTCACGGCAACAACAGCAATATACCGGTAATCGGCATCAATGTCAGCCGGCCCAGAGGTGAACAGGAGCAACTGGTGTACGAACTGGTAAAACAAACCGCCGACCATGTGGGTGTCAATTCGGATATTTCTGTAGAAGCCGTCCGCTGCTTCGACGAATATGTCGGCCCGGGTTATTCTCTGCCGACACCTGAAATGGCCGAAGCGGTTCGAATGCTTGCCGGTCTGGAAGGGGTTCTGATGGATCCGGTATACACCGGCAAAGCCATGGCCGGTTTAATTGACCTGGTGCGCAAGGGCATTTTTGATAAAAAAGAAAATATTCTTTTTATTCACACCGGCGGTTCGCCGGCGCTTTATGTGTATATGAATGAAATATTAAGCACAGGGAAAAAGGACTGAGTGCTGAGGGCTGAGGTCTGAGAAAAAACAACATTGAACAATTTTATTTTTCTCTGTGTGCTCTGTGGTCCCTGCCCGCCATCGCGAGTCGCTCAGGCGAGGCGGGCGGGTCTGTGGTGAAAAAAATATGAAAGAAAAGACTATCGGCATATTGGGCGGCATGGGGCCGGAAGCGACACTGGATTGCTTTGCCAAAATCATAAAAAATACACCTGCAAAAAAGGATCAAGAACACCTGCGGGTGATCATTGATTCCAACCCCAAAGTACCGGATCGCACCGCGGCCATCATCGGCAAAGGTGAATCACCGGTGCCCATACTGGTGGCGGGGTGCCTTTGCCTGCAACGCGCCGGCGCTGATTTTATTATTATCCCCTGCGTATCAGCCCATTTTTTTCTTGAGGAAATCCAGGAACAAATCGAGCTTCCCATCCTATCGATCTTCGACGCCATAGCTGAAACCATTATAACAGAACATCCCGAAATCAAAACCATCGGTCTTATGGGCACTACCGGAACCATCAACGGCGGTTTTTTACAAAAGCGCCTCGCCACCGACGGCATTAATACGATCGTGCCAGATGAAAAGCACCAGGCTAAAGTGATGGCGGCTATTTACGATATAAAGAATTCTCACCCGGCTCGCTCCGAGGAAGAATTTACTTCAGATTTAATCGCAACGGCTGAAAGCCTAATCTCAATAGGAGCGCAGGGAATTATTGCCGGTTGTACTGAAATCCCGCTGGCATTAAAACAGAAACACCTGTCTGTGCCCTATTTTGACGCTTTAGCCATTCTGGCACGCACCGCCATCCTCAAAGCAGGTTTGATACCGACTCTTTAACCGAACACCCTATCTGTCTCTCAATGCCAGAATATCCTTGCTTTCCATCCTGTCTACCTATTAAAATCCTAAATCGAATATAAGAATGTAGATCAGGATCGTAATCTATAATTTGTGTTAAGTGGGTAATGTCATGGTTAGTGCAATTTTGATGGCCGGATATAAAAATAAGAGAGAGGTTAAAAGGTACAGCAAAACAGTGGCGGAGCATTACGGCGAAAAATTTATTGAGACTGGCTACCGGCCCTTGCGCGAATTTAAAACGGTCATTGATGGAAAAAAAGAAAGCAAGCCCCTGATACAATATACGCTCGAAAAGCTCTTAGCGAGTGACTATATCGATGAAATCGTAATCGTTGGCCATCGGATGCTGTTGGAGCAACGCCTGGGCGATTTCATAAAAGGAGTCCAAAAGCCGTGCCGTATTATCAACCAGAATTCAAAAATTCCACTGGATATCATCACGCGTTTCAACATCATAAATCGCAAAGTCAAGTACAATTCAATAGCTGGAAATTTGATCAAAGGGTATGCCGCCAGCACCGCCTGCAAGGATAAGAAACATGCCTTATTTGTTGCCTCGGATTCACCGCTAACAACCATAGAAATTATCGAGCGTTTTCTGCGAACTGTTCAAAAAGACGCGGACCAGGCGGCGATTGTTTTCCCGGCGATACTAATTGATATCCAAAAGGACAAACTCGAAAGACCTCCGCTTAAGCTTCTCAATGACACCGAGTATCAGCTGCCCGGAAAAAAAGATATCAACGGCAGGCAAGGATTTAGGCTTTCTTCCCTGATGTTTGCGAATCCTCATTTATTTGATATTAACACCACAAATACCGCCTATAGCCTTCGTAAGGCGCTTAACCCGAATGCTCAACTGAGGTTGTTTAGAATTACGCGCAATCTGGGATATCCCAACGTGTATTCCAAATATTTTATAAGGAAGAATTTGAGTGTCAAAGAAGTTGAAAACATCACATCCGCATTTTTCAACGGCAGGCTTAAATTAATTCCAATGACCGGAGAAGAATCGACATATGACTATGACGGTACCGATTTTGAATATCGCATGATAACCAAAATGCTCGATTCCTCTTGAAAGTAGGCCCACCTGCACAAAATAAAGATGACAGGAAATATATGAACTTTAAGAGCCAAATTGCCGCATTTTTTGATTTCGATGAAACCCTGCTGGAAGTGGAAAGCGGCAGGCTGGGCATAAAATGGCTCTGGGATAGACGTATGGTGTCTTTGGGCTATATCCTTAAAATCCAGGTGGCCAATTTTTTTTATCAACGGCAGCTGCTTTCAGACGAACGGATGGTCAGAATCCTGTTGACCTTTTATAAGAAAAAACGCTTTTTAGACTTTCAAAAAGGAGCGGAAGATTTTTACCGGGAGTATTTAAAACCCCATCTGGCGTCCGGAATTCTTTCAAGGGTGCGCTTCCACAAAAATGAAGGTCACCTGCTGGTATTGATATCCGGCTCGGTCAGGTACCTGCTGGAGCCTGTGATGAAGGATCTTGAATTTGACTATCTTTTGTGCACCGACCTTGAAGTCCGCCAGGACGGTCTTATGACCGGAAAGCCCAAAGGGCTGGTGTGTGTGGACCAGAACAAAAAAAAGCTGACCTTAAAGCTGGCGGAAAACATCGGACTGGATCTCGCAAAATCCTACGCCTACGGCAATCATCAATCCGATCTCCCGTTACTTGAAACAGTCGGCAAACCGCATGTGGTCGAACCCACCATCATCCTCGAAAAAATAGCACGCCAAAGATCCTGGCCGATACTTACCTTTAGATAATCATTCGTATCCCGCCGATAAAATTCTATCACCAAAGAACGTTGCAATTATTTTTGCGGTGTAAACAACTTTCACATTAAATAATACCCTGATTTAATTGCGTTTAAAAGCAAACTGCACCAATTCTGTCAACTTGGGTTGCTCTAAATATATTCTTCCAACCGGCGGTACTTTAGGCCCCTGTCACCAATAATTATCCCTTTTAGGCATAAAAACACCTCACGCTGCGAAAAAACAACTTACTGAAATCATATGAGTAAATTCCCGATGGCTATTCGGAATCCCTTATCGCTTGCATTTATAAAGATCTGAAAGATGGCCCCGGAAACATTTTTGGCATGCCTGTTGCTCTATACCCTAGCTAAAAAAGACGAGGAGGGCGGGGACATGAAGTTTTACATGGCAAATTATAACGGGTCGGTTTCGGATGAAAAAAGAACTCTTATCAATTCCTGAGGCAGCAGAGATATTAAGTTGCAGCACCCGCACGGTTCGACGCTTAATTGAAGAACGAACCATCGAGGCCTGCAAGTTGAGAAGCTCAACCCGGATCGTTTATACCTCGCTACGGGAATATATTCTAACCATAATCACAGATTATCAGGAAGAGAACGGCGTGGCTGAATTTAAATCACCCGGTTAAAAAAGTGTGACTGTGAAGGACTGCGCGGGACCGGGTGACCTTCCTTACTATCCAAAAAAATGATATCCCCTATCTAATACTTTTTTATTAGATATTCCCAGTTTTGGCTACGAAAATCTAATACTTTTATAACCCATATGCCACCTAACTTATTATAAAAATTCATACTCATGCCGTATTGTATGATAGTGATTTCTTTGATAGGATAACTAACGTTTTTAATTTATAAAGGTTATAAATGAGGCGGGATAAGAAAGCCTATTTTTTCATATTGCCTTTATTAACTTGGCTATCATCTATAACGAATCCAAACTTGTTTTATATTTTTATTGACAATGAATTGTGGCTTAGACTACTAAAATATTAACAACGTGGTAGTCTGGTTTTCAATCTTGCACCTGAGATTCGATCTCATTAACAAATTTCTCTGCAATTCACGCTGACCGTTCAAGCGACCTTTCACTTTCTGATTTGCCTAAGCCACTGTAAAAAAATCTGTTTTCACTATTTTTGGTGTAATTATAATAGCTTAACCGCTTTTACATCAGATTCGTAAAGCCAAACCCATCAAAGGGGGAGATGGGCATACAAGACAACAGCACTCTTATGAGGGGAACTGAATGCTGCTTGGCTTGATCACATGGCCGAGTTGCCTTTGAAGGGTGGCTTGGCTTTTTTGTTTAGAGGAAAGGAGGTATTGCCATGGGGATAGAAAAAACCCAATTCCGGGTATTTACCCTTGTATGTATAACCCTATCTATAGCCTTAAACCTCAATTATGCTTCCGGCGCCACAATCAATGTCCCGACTGTGGATTACCCAACTATTCAGGATGGCATTGATGCCGCTGTTGATGGCGATACGGTTTTGGTCGCTGACGGCACCTATACGGGCGATGGCAACAAAGACCTTGATTTCAAAGACAAGGCCATAACCGTCATTTCTGAGAACGGCCCCAGCAAAACCATAATTGATTGTGAAAACTCAGGGCGTGGATTTTACTTTGGCTGGCAAGAAAGTATTGGCCAGACCGTATCGGGATTTACCGTAACAAACGGTTATGCACTCCAAGGTGGAGGTATTTATTGTCAGAATTCCTCACCGACTATCAGCAATTGTATTATCCTTAGGAACACAGCAACCGCCTGGGCGGGATCGGGCATTTACCTTTATAATTCCGATCCAACAATTAGCAATTGCATCATTGAAGAAAATACCAGCACGTCAGGTCATGGCGCAGGCATCCACTGCTGGTTATCTTCGCCGACAATAACTAACTGTATTATCTCAGGGAATTCTGCAAATTCCGGTGATGGCGGTGCTATTTACGGATACAGTTCAGAGCCGGTCATCAGCGGTTGCATCATAAAGGACAACAGCTGCTCTGGAAATGGGGGCGGCATCGAACTCTGGAATTCCGCAGCGACCATCACAAATTGTGTTATTGCCAACAATTATACCGGCTCCGGAAGTGGCGGCGCAATTCATTGTATTTATTCTTCTTCTGCGACCATTACAAACTGCACCATCACCCAAAATTCGGCCATTAACGGCGGTGGAATTTTTTGTGAAAATTCTGCCTCTCCATCTATCACCAATAGTATCCTATGGCAAAATTCCCCGAATGCAATCGATATCTCGGATACAGCCAGCCCAATTGTATCCTATTGCGACGTTCAAGGCGACTGGCCCGGAGATGGTAATTTCCATGGTGACCCTTTGTTTGTGGACGCGGAAAATGATGATTTCCATCTGTCTGTCAGCTCCCCATGTATGTATGCTGCCACATCTGTTGGTGCTCCGGGTAGCGACATAGAAGGAAATCCAAGACCGCAGGGGTATGGATTCGATATGGGTGCCTATGAAACGACGGGATATGATAAAAAGCGCCCGATCATCGATTCTTTTAACGCCGATGAAACTGAAGCTCCGGTTCCTTTTGAGGTGACATTCAATTGCAATGCTCATGATCCCGATGGAGAGATTGTCAGCTACCGCATTGATTATGGCGATGGCATCGGGCCTGAGATTAATGATACCGGTATTTTTACCCACACTTACAATAAGGTGGGAATGGGTTATGCAACCTGTACGGTGACGGATAATACGGATGCTTCAGTCAATTCTATATCCATTAAAATAAGAAGAATTGGTGATATTCATGTGCCTTCTGATTATGCTACGATTCAAGCGGCAATCGATGCTGCCCTGGACGGCGATACCGTGGTGGTTGCCAGCGGCATTTATAAGGGTGATGCCAATAAAAACCTTGATTTCAAAGGCAAAGCGATCACGGTCCGTGCCGAAAGCGGCCCATCGGATACGATTATCGATTGTGAGGGTGATGGCCGGGGATTTTATTTCCACAGCGGAGAAGCTGAAGATTCAGTCGTTTCCGGATTTACGATCACCAATGGGAATGGATCATCAAATGGTGGTGCCATTTTCTGCGATTACGCTTCTCCGAAGATAACAGATTGCATCATCAGAGAAAATTCGGCCAGTTACGGCAGTGGAATCTCCTGTAGTTATTCTTCGCCAATCATCAGCAACTGCCTGATCATTAAAAATACTGCATACAGAGGCGGTGGAATCGACTGCTACTATTCCTCTCCAGTTGTGACCAACTGCACCATTAGCGACAATATTGCCAGCGGTGAGGGCGGAGGAATTTACTGCGCTTATTCATCCTTTCCTTTAATAACAAACACCATTTTATGGGCCGACTCCCCTGATGAGGTCTATGTTCATAGTGCCAGTCCAACTATAAAATATTCCTGCATTCAAGGCGGCTGGTCTGGTGATGGCAACCTTTTATTCCCTCCGGAATTTGTGAACCCCACTACGAATAATTATCAGTTAAAGGATTATAGTACATGCATAGGGGCAGGAACACCTAACGGTGCGCCAGTTATTGACATAGTGGGAAATCCCAGGCCAAACCCAGCCGGATCAAATCCTGATGTGGGTGCTTATGAGAACAGTCGGGGTTTCCCGGATGTCCGCCCAATGGATATCTTCGGCATTGAGATTGATAATTCATGGACATATCAGGGAACATATATAGGGGGCTCATACACTTCAGAGTCGGAGGTCATCTTAATTGACCAAACAACCTTCCCAACGACTACCCACGTCATTGAACACACAGTAGATGGAAGTCTAGCGGGTAAGAATTGGTATGAAACAACTTCTAGCGAGTTAAAATTATGGGGTGAAGATTTTGGTGACTTTTACGGATTTTCTAATGGCCTCCTTTTAGCCTGGTATCCCATGCAGGTGAGCGATCATAGGGTTTCTTCTGCCACCGTGCCAATCGAAGGCTTGGTCTTTAACGTCAGCATGACCGTGGATGTATTGACCAACGAGTCCATTGATCTCAGCTTTGATACGCTTGAAGCTTATAAATTGCGTTATATACTGCGTGTATGGGGTCATGGTGCGGATATAAGTGATACATCCTATCGTTGGGTGGTGCCCTATTTAGGGTTCGTGAAATACGAGGATGAGGACGTCACAGAGATCCTCACCTCTTTTTCTATCGGTGGTGGAATCATGACCCATGAAAGCGACGCCGATGATGATGGGCTTAAAGATTACCAGGAACTTATCATGTATAACACGAACTGGCGGAACACCGATACAGATGATGACGGCCTGAACGATAGCGACGAGGTGAACACTTATGGTACCGATCCCAACAACGAGGATTCAGACAACGACGGCCTAAACGATGGCGATGAGGTCAATACCCATGGTACCGATCCAAATGACGAAGATACCGACAATGACGGCCTGAACGATGGTGATGAAATCAATACCTATGAAACGGACCCAAATAACGAAGACACCGACAGCGATGGGCTTATGGATGGTGATGAAGTAAATACCCATGGTACGGATCCAAACAACCAGGATACAGACGGCGATGGACTTACAGATGGCGATGAAGTGAATACCTATGGTACGGATCCAAACAACCAGGATACGGACGGTGATGGGCTCACAGATAAGGAGGAAATTGATCTTGGAAGACATCCAGCCTACTGGGAACCTGAAAAGACAGAGCTTTATACACCCCCGGATGGTGAGCCGGACGTATCGTTAACCGCCGAACTGGAAACAGATCCTTTCTCTGATCCGGACGGTGATGATCACGATCTAACCCAGTGGCAGATCGGCAAACAAATCGGCAACCCTGACCCTTGCCCGGACGAATCATTTACAAATTCTGATTACATCATTTTCGATGCCACCAGCGACTCCCAACTGACCTTGTTTAACGTGCCGGATTTGCTTTTAGATGTCGGCACTGACTATTGCTGGCGGGCAAGATTCACAGACACCGGTAACGCTACCTCTGATTGGTCTGACCCGTTTTCATTTTCAACGATAGCTCAGTCTAAA